>Ga0213839_1000419_pt1 | contig 57382 bp, 35 predicted proteins | sample SWPATP21_FD_160075 | JGI IMG/M metagenome (GOLD analysis project Ga0213839, IMG submission 160075) | Coastal seawater microbial communities from Marineland, Florida, United States - SWPA TP2 #1 | ecosystem: Environmental > Aquatic > Marine > Coastal | place: USA: Florida | collected 2016-08-14
TGGCACGTGCCCCGATGGCCAGGGAGTGTGCGACGACGACTGCCCCGACGCGTGCCTCGTGGCGTCCACCGAGGTGCTGGTGCCGTGGTCCGGAGCCCCCGAGGCGCCCACCTGGACCGTCGACCTCGTGGCGCGATGGGCCCAGCACACCACCCCGGAACCCCCAGAGCCGACCCCGAAGCCCACCCCCGTGCCCACGCCGAAGCCCGTGAAGACAGCGGGCGCTGCTGGTTCGCTGGTGACTCAGGGCGAGCTCGCCGGCTGGCTCGAGGGGGCTGGGCAGACCTACCAACCGGGCGGCCTGCGGGACTACGGCAACGGGCACCTCGCCGGCTGGACGGGCGCCACGCCACCGGCCCCAGCGAAGGCCGTGGTCGGCATCGCCTTTCCCGCGGCTCGGGCCTACTGCGCCGACAAGGGACTGCGCGTGCCCACCGAGGCCGACGGTGTCGTCGCCACAGCCACCATGGAGTGGCGCGACGACGGCGCCGGCAAGGCCATCATCCTCATGAAGGGGGAGGCGACGGGGATCCCGGCCGGGCGAGGCACCTCCTCCTACGTGGCGAGCGCCTCCTTCCGGTGCAGCCGGTGACCGATCGGCCCTCCGCGGTGTGCCAGAATGCCGCCGGAGGCACCCCCCATGTCCAAGCCCATCGACGTCGAATCCGCCTGGAGGAAGTGGCAGGACCAACCCGACGACGACGAGGCAGAAGCCACCTACCGCCAGCGGGTCGCCGAGCTGCGCGCCAGCCACACCCTCACCGCGGGCGAGATCGTCGCCGACGCCTACCGCCTGGACGCGCCCCTCGGGGAAGGGGGGCTGTGCACCACCTGGAGGGCCACCGACCTGCGGACCGACACCGCGGTCGCCTTCAAGGTCCTCCACCCGCGCTTCGGCGCCAAGCCGGCGATGGTCAAGCGCTTCCACGCCGCCCTCCACCTCCAGGGGCAGGTCGCCGAGCGTGGCGTCATGGTGGTCCGAGACGAAGGAGGAACATGGGAGGGCTTCGCGTGGGGCGTGGTCCAGCTGGGCGACGCCGACCTGGCGCGCCGCCTCCCGGACCTCGACGAGCTCGACCGCACCCAGGTCCTCATCGACGTGGCCACGGCCCTGCACAACGCCCACGCCGCCGGCCTCGCCCACGGTCGCCTCTCGCCCCAGAACGTCCTCGTCGACGACGACGGTGGTGCGTGGCTGACCGACTTCGGGCTCGTGCCCCCCAACGCCCTCGACTCGCCGTTCGCGGCCCCCGAGGCCGGCGACCCGGCCTACCGTCCGAGCATCGTGGCGGACCGCTACGCCTTCGCCATGCTGGTCACCTGGGTTCGACGCGGCGGCGCCCTCCCCTACTGGGCGGCCCGCGACCCGATGCGCGCCATCGACGAGCTCCACGTCACCCGGGAGCTGCGCGAGGCGCTCGAGCGCTCCAGCGGGTGGGACCCCGACCAGCGCCCCGACGACCTGGGCGACCTGCTGCGTGCCCTCCGAGGCGACGCCGCGTCCGTCCGCGCCCTGGCCGAGCGAGCCATGGCCCACGAGCGCCCCGACGCTGCTCTCGACCACTATCGGCACCTCCTGGCCGTCACCGCGGGCGACCCCGACGTCCGGGTCGAGCTCGCCCACGCCCTCGCCCAGTCCGGCCGGGAGCGTCAGGCCATCGACCAGCTCTACGCAGCCCTCCGTGCCCCCAAGCTGCGGCACCTCGAGGGCGCCCTCGACAGCCTGCGCATCCTCGTGGACCGTGCGGGCGAGCTGCCGATGCTCCTCCACGCCCTCGAGCAGCGCGCGTCCGAGCCGTTCAACCAGAACGACATCATCCTCGTGGAGATCGCCCGGCTGAAGGGCCGTCTCCACGAAGAAGACGAGGACGACGCCTGGCGGCGGGCCCTCGAGCACCACACCCGTCGGGACCAGGCCAAGCTCTGCCTGTGGGCGCTCACCGAGACCGCAGCCGCCCAGGGCGACGACGATGCCTTCGTGAGCTGGGGGGTCCGCCTGGCGCCCCTGGTCGACGACGCGCCGGCCTTCGCCTACCGGATGGGCTGCGCCTACGAGCGCCTCCACGACCCCGAGGCGGCGCTGCACTGGATGGAGAAGGCCCTGGAGGCCGACGAGCCCGAGGCCGACGTGCACGAGCGGATCGAGGCCATCCGCTCCGACCGCGGCGACTGGGGACAGGTGGTGGAGGGCCTGCGAGCCCGCGCCGCCCACGAGGCGGACCCCCTCCCCCTGCTGCGCAAGGCCGCCCGCATCGCCTTCGGTGCCGCCGGCGACGAGGAGCTCGCGGCGGAGCTCTACGCCGACATCGTCCGCAAGGAGCGCGACGACGTCGAGGCACGCTGCTTCCTGGCCGATCGTGCCCGTCGCAGCGACGAGCCCGTGGCCGAGCGTGAGCACCTGCTCCTCCTGGACCCGGCCTCCCGCACCGACGAGCTGTCGCTGCCCGAGCGTGTCGCCCGGCTCGTACGCCTGGCGACCCTGCATCGCGAAGACGGTCACACCGACGACGCGACCCACACCGTCGATGCCCTCCTCGACGTCGAGCCCTCCTCGGTTCCCGGGCTCTGGCTGAAGGCGCTCCTGGCCCGCGACACCGAGGGCGACCCGACCCCATCCCTCGAGCGGCTCGCCACCCTGCTCCCGCCCGACACCGACGACGGTGCCGCCGCCGTCCTCGCCTTGGCCGACGTCGCCTGGCGTCGAGGGGACCGTGGAGCGTCGTACGACCTCGCCCAGCGCGTGCTGGCCTGTCGCCCCGAGGACCCTCACGCCACCTGGGCCATCGTCCGTGCCACCCTCGGGCCCGACGACGACAGTCAGCCCTGGCTCCGCGCCCTGCCCGCCAAGTTCCCGCTCCGGGAGGGCCTCGCCCGTCTCGTCGAGGTCACCGTCGACCTGGGGGCCGTCGACGTGGCCGCCCCGCCGGACGCCACGCCCCTGGAGCGCTCCGCCGCCATCGTCGACGCCCTCGTCGCCTCGGGGGGCGCTCGGGCCTTCCTCGAGCGCATCGCCCAGACCCACCCCGACACCCGAGACCTCGCCGATCCGCTGGTCAGGGCCTGGAGCGGACGCCCCGACCCCGGCTGGTCCGTCCGCAGCCTGCTGCGATGCAACCCCAGCACCCGCGACCACGCCGCCCGCTCGCTCCGGGAGCCGCTGGGTCCCCCCACCCTTCGCTCCCCCTGGCTCGGCACCACCGCCCCCATCGACGTCGACGCCCTCCCCCTCCGGGAGGCGGTCAGCCTCCCCGACGAGCCCGCCCTCGACGACGACGGAGACCCCACCGAGCCCGAGTCCGATGGTCAGCTCGTGCTCTTCCTGCATCCGGGTGACGTGCGGCAGGTCCGCATCCCGTTGGTCCTGGAGGGCTCCACCACCATCGGCAGCGGTCCCAGCTGCGACGTGCGGGTCGAGGGCCTGCAAGCCCAGCACGCCACCCTCGAGGTGGTCCACGACGCCGTCTACCTGGTCTGCCACGGAGAGCCGCTGCGCCAGGCGGGCATCGCCACCTCGGAGCTCCGCCTGCGCGCAGGGATGCGGGCCGACCTCGACGGGGTGCGCATCGAGGTGCGCCGAGGCGAGGCAGAGCCTCCGATGCTCGAGCTGCCGGACCTCGAGGAGAACGACGAGCCGACGTCGGTCCATCCGCCCGAGGGTGTCCCGAACGACGTCGCCCTGTTCGTCACCGACGGAGGCGACGACTACCTGCTCCCCCTCGACCAGGTCACGCCCCTCGTCGATGGCCATCGCCTGGTCCGGGAAGCCGACGGCTGGCGCCTCGAGGGAGAGGACAACGGCACCTCCCACCTCTACGTCGTCGGCGACCACTTCGTCCTCGGCGAGGTTCGCTACGCGCTGCGCCCGGTGCTCGCCGTCACCCCGGCCCCCGCTCCCCGAATGGAGACCACCACCGAGGCCGTCCCCACCGTGGTGGTCAACGACGGAACCCTCCTCGGACGCGTCGTCGCCCTCAAGGACAACCGCACCACCGTCGGGCGCGGTCGGGGGGCCGATGTCCAGCTCCCTGACGACACCAGGGTCTCCCGCCACCACTGCGCCTTCGAGATCCGACACGACGGAACCGTGGTGGTCGTCGACACCGGCTCGGCCAACGGCACCTTCGTCGACGGCGAGCCCGTCGCCGACGAGCGACCGCTCAAGCCCGGGGAGATCATCGAGGTCGGCGACACCACCCTCGAGTTCCAGCTCGGCGCCTACATCGAGCCCGACGACCTCGACCCCGTGGACCAGGCCGCCGAGGACTTCGCCGAGCTGCAGGCCTCGCCCACGCTGATGCTGCCGGCGAGCCACACCAAGCGGCTGTCGCTCTCCGACGGCCGCCACCGCCTGGCCATCGCCAACCGCGCCCTCGCGCCGATCCTCCTGGCCTTCGACGACACCATCGGCCCCGGGGCCGCCGCGGGGGAGCTGCAGTTCCTGATGGCCGCCAGCCCCAAGCGCTACAAGACCATCTTCGACGAGGTGGAGGCCAAGCCCACCGGCCTGCCCGCGCTGCCCGTGCTCCACAACGTGGCCCGGCTGCCGGACTGGGAGCAGCGCTCCTTGCTGAACGCATCCCTCCTCGACCTGCTGGAGCGCGCCACCCAGCGCTGCGCCGACCGCCTCGACGAAGACGCATGCGCCACCATGCTGGGGGCCGTGGCCGCGTCCAACTACCGGAAGCACCTCAAGCTCTGACGTCGCAGGGTGCCCGCCCCGCCGGCTATGGTGCTGCGCCACCTACACCCGGAGCCCATCATGGTCTGGTGCCTCGCAATGTCGGCCTACGCCGTCGACCTCACCACCGTCGTCGTCGCCTGGGAGCACACCGAGTCCGGTCAGGCCGGCACCGACGACGACGACCGCGCCATGGACGCCGCCCTCGACGGCAGCGGCAACCTCGTGGTCGCCGGCTGGCTCGACGGCACCGCTGCCTCCAGCAAGGACGCCGTGGTCATCTCCTTCGACCCCGACGGGGTCGAGCGGTGGCGCGACGTGCGGGACTCCAGCGACGTGCCCTCCGTGACCCCCGACGACCGCTGGTACGGGGTCGACGTCGACGCGGCCACCGGCGAGACCGTGCTGTGCGGTCAGCAGGCCGCCGAGGGCATGGCCAGCCAGTGGCTGATGGAGCTCCACACCGCCGACCTGGCCGAAGAGGTGTGGACCTTCCCCTACGACGAGGGGCTGAGCTCCCCCACCCAGTCCTGTCGGGCCGTCGACTTCGGCGCCACCGGCATCGCCTCGGTCGGCCAGACCTGGGGCGACGACGCCATCGCGGGCCAGTGGCGGGGCATCGCGATCCAGCGGGGGGCGCAGCCCGTCGTGATCGGCCTGTGGGCCTACGACGCCTTCGGCGACGAAGACGTCCAGGACGAGCCCACCGCCGTGCGGGTCGACCTCGGCAACTCCTGGATCATCGCTGGGGCCGAGGGTCGCGGCGGGGCGGTCGGCAGCCTCACCAACGACTGGGACGGCGAGGTCCAGAAGCGCACCCCCGACGGCCGCATCCTGTGGGACGACCGGTGGCGGCCCGACGACCCGCCCACCCTCGACGACCGCTTCCTGGACATCGCCCTGTCCCCCACCACCGGCAACGTCCTGGTCGTGGGCTACGAGAACGTGGGGGTCGACAACGACGCCCTCTCCGACTTCGACGGCGTGGCCGTGGCCTACGACCCCATCGGCTACCTGGGCGACCCCGTCTTCGAGTGGAGCCCGGAGGCCCGCTGGGAAGGAGCAGGCAACCAGCGGATGACGGCCGCCGCCTTCGACGACGCGGGCGACGCCTACGTGGCGGGCTCGGTCGACGCGAAGGGGGGCGGTCAGGCCATCCGCATCAGCCAGCTCGACCCCACCAACGGCCTGGCGGTCGCCAGCTGGGAGGGGCCTGCCCACGACCGGGTGTGGGTGGAGTCCCTCATCGTCGACGGCGAGCGCCTGTTGCTCGCAGGGTGGGTCGACGACGGCAACGGCCCGGACTTCTACGTCACCCAGGTGAGCGTGGACAGCGACGGCGACGGCGTGGCGGACACGGTCGATGGGTGCCCCGACGACGACGACAAGACCGATCCGGGCGTGTGCGGCTGCGACATCCCCGACGAAGACCCCGACGGCGACGGAGCCCTCAGCTGCGAGGAGGACTGCCCGGCCGACCCGGACAAGACCGAGCCCCTCGTGTGCGGCTGCGGCGTCCCCGAGAGCGACGGCGACGGCGACGGCACCCTGGACTGCGTCGACGCGTGCGTCACCGATCCCGACAAGACCGAGCCCGGGATCTGCGGGTGCGGCACCTCCGATGCCGACGACGATGGCGACGGCTACGTGCTCTGCCGCGACCAGTGCCCGGACAGCGCCCCCGGGGCCGAGGTGGACGCGGTGGGCTGTGAGATCGAGGGGGAAACGGGCGATACCGGCCCCACCGACAAGCCCCCCGCCGACGACGGCGGCTGCGGCTGCACGAGCCAGGCGAGCGCTGGGTCTTCCGCCCTCTTCCTCCCCCTTCTCGTTCTGCTGCGCCTGCGCCGTCGGGCGGGATAGAATATGGGCCGAAGTTGACGACCGTCGCCTCCAGGAGGCATGAAGGTCTGTCACGGGGTCCCACCCCTCCGATCTCGTACTGCCCATGAGGTGCCCCATGCACAGCTCCCTGCCCTTGACCCTCGCCAAGGTCGCCGGCCTCGCCGCCGTCGTCGGCCTCGCTGCGTGCTCCAACGAGACGGGCCTGTACAGCGAGTACGTGGACTTCCCTCTCAGCCAGCCGGGCCAGCTGGAGGACCCCACCGTCGAGGACCGGGTCGTGCAGGTCACCACCCCCGAGGTCGACATCCTCTTCGTGGTCGACAACTCCTGCTCGATGTCCGACAACCAGGCCAAGCTCGGCGAGGAGTTCCCCACCTTCCTCGAGTTCTTCCTGGGATCAGGTCTCGACTACCACATCGGCGTCACCAGCACCGACGTCGACGTGGGCAACAACTACGGCGACGAGGCCCTCGCTGGCCGGCTCGTGAACGTGGGCGGCGTCCGCTACATCGACCCCTCCCTCGACGAGAACCAGGCCAGCCAGATCTTCACCAGCATGGTGAGCCTCGGCATCAACGGCTCCGGCTCCGAGAAGGGGCTCGCCGCCGCCTACCAGGCCCTCGAGCTCCGCCGCGACAAGGCCAACGCCGGCTTCTACCGCGACGAGGCGGCCCTCCACACCGTGGCGGTGTCCGATGAGCAGGACCAGTCCGACGACCTGCGCCCCGAGCTCATCACCCTCAACGAGTTCATCGACTGGTACGACGGCCTGAAGGACGTCATCGAAGACCGCACCTTCTCCAGCATCGTGTGCTCCAGCGCCGCCGGCCTCGCCGGGGGCTGCCTCCAGTTCGACGTCGGCACCCGCTACATGACGGTGACCCGGGAGATCGGCGGCATCGTGTGGGACATCAACGACGACAACTTCAGCGAGGTGCTGGAGCAGCTCGGCGTGCAGGCCTCCGGCTTCAAGCGGGAGTACTTCCTCACCCAGGCCCCCATCCCCGAGACCCTCGACGTCCGCATCGAGCGCACGGTGTCGGGCCAGACCACGGTGTCCCCCAAGGTGCAGGGCGAGCCTGCAAGCGGGCCCGACGAAGAGCCGACCGGCGACTACTACTACAACGAGTCCCGCAACAGCATCGTCTTCTTCGAGTTCGTGCCGGACCCCCTCGACGAGATCGTCATCAGCTACACGCTGCTGTCGGCCGCCCAGGACCCCAACTACGACGTGGAACTGACCGAAGAGGTCGCCAACACCACCGAGTGAGCGCCCGCACGCTCGCGAGAAGGCCGTAGCCCCCAGGGCTGCGGCCTTCTCTTCTCAGGGCTCCAGGACCCCGTGGCGACGGTAGCGCCGCGGCACCCGGGTGTTGATGCCCGTGAGCACCTCGTAGGCGATGGTGCCGGTCCACTCCGCCAGCTCGTCGGCCTCGATGGTCACGCCGTCGCGCCGCCCCAGCAGCAGGACCTCGTCGCCGTTGTACGCGGTGCCGTCGGGCCCGATGTCGACCATGACCTGGTCCATACAGATCCGGCCGACCACGGGCACCCGGCGCCCGCCGATGCCCACCTCGGCACGCCCGGACATCCGCCGGGGGTAGCCGTCGCCGTAGCCGACGGGCACCGTCACCACCCGCGTGTCGACGTCGGGGGCCCAGGTGCTGCCGTAGCTGACCGGTCGACCCGCTGGCACCACCTTGAAGTACACGACGCGGCTCACCCAGGTCAGAGCGGGGCCCACCCCCTCAGGGAGCGGAACCTCGGGGGACGGTCGCACCCCGAAGAGCAGGATGCCGGGACGAACCAGATCGTGACGAGCCGTGGGGAGGGTCACGAGGCCGGCGCTGTTGGCCAGGTGGGCCCGGGGCCGGGGCGCGCCGAGGTCGTCGTAGATCCGGAGGACCTCGTCGAAGCGAGCCACCTGGGTGCGTGCGTGGGTCAGGTCGCTGGCGTCGGCGTTGGCCAGGTGGCTGAAGATGCCGTCGACCTCCACGTGGTCGCAGGCGAGGCTCGCCTCGATGAGCCCACGGGCGTTGTACCAGTGGATGCCCAGCCGCTCCATGCCGGTGTCGACCTTGAGGTGGACGCGGGCCCGCCGCCCCATGTGGGCCGCCGTGGTCTCGATCGCCTGCAGCTTGTCGATCGACGACGCGGTGAGGATGACGTCGTGCTCGAGGTACAGGGGGATCTGGTCCCCGAGGATGCCGCCGAGGACGAGCACCGGGGTGCGGACCCCGTGGCGCCGCAGGTGGATGGCCTCCTCGAGGTAGGCGACGCCCAGGTAGGGTGCGCCCAGCTCCTGCATCAGCTGCCCGACGCGCACCAGCCCGTGGCCGTAGGCGTTGGCCTTGAGGATGGGCATGAGCTCCGTGCCGGTCAGGTCCCGGAGGACACCGTAGTTGGCCGCGAGCACGTCGAGGTCCACCTCCAGGTGGGTGGGACGCAGCGTGTGGTGTAGATCGACCACGGGGGCGTGGAGCTCGGTCACGACGCCCTCCGGAGCTGGGCCATGACCCAGCGCAGGAAGCGGAACGGCTGCTCGGCCTCCCTGGGGGTGAAGCGGACCGACAGCTCGGTCTCGCCGTGGCGGCCCTCCCTGGTAGAGAAGCGCTTGGGGTGGGCGGTCACCACCCGCTCCACCGCCTTCATCCCGTCGCCGTGGGGGTGGAGGACCAGCACGGCACGGACCTTGAGCCAGGTGAGGCGCTCGACGCCGAGCTCCCGGCACTCGAGCCAGGTGATGCGCTGGCCTGCGAGGTGGTGGGTCTCCTCGGGGAGGGAGCCCACCCAGCCCTCCAGCTCGTCGAGGACCCGCTCGACGGCCTCCGGTGTGCGGGCGTTGCCGATGCGGCGGTACCAGGACAGCCGCTCCTGGGGGTCCGTGACCAGGGCATCCGGAAGGAAGGCGTCGACCGGGACGTCGACCTCGGGATCCAGCTCGTCGCTCTCCCCGCGACCCTTGGCCTGTCGGACCGCGGACTCCAGGAGCTCCACCCAGGTGTCCCAGCCCACCTGGTCGATGTTGCCGCTCTGGGCCGCACCGAGCAGGTTTCCGCCGCCTCGCAGCTCCAGGTCGGCGGCGGCGATGGCGAAGCCGCTGCCCAGGCGGCTGTTCTCGACCAGCACCGAGAGCCGCTTCCGGGCGTCGAGCGAGACCCCCTCCGGCGCGAGGAGCAGGCAGGTGGCGCGCCGGTCGCTGCGGCCGACCCGCCCGCGGAGCTGGTAGAGCTGAGCGAGGCCGAAGCGGTCCGCCCGGTCGATGATCATCGTGTTGACGTTGGGCAGGTCGATGCCGGACTCGAAGATGGTGGTGCACACCAGCACGTCGATGCGGCGCTCGATGAAGTCCACCAGGATGGACTCCAGGGCCTCGGCGCCCATCTGGCCATGGGCGACGGCGAAGCGGACGTCGGGCATCCAGCCCTGGAGCTTCTCGGCGAAGCGGTTGATGGTCTCGACGCGGTTGTGGACGACGTAGGCCTGCCCTCCCCGCTCCAGCTCGTTGTGGATGGCATCGCGGACACGCACCTCCGAGAGCTGGGCCACGGAGGTCCGCACGGCCAGGCGGTCGGTGGGCGGGGTGGTGATCAGCGACAGCTCGCGCAGACCGCCGAGGGCCATCTGCAGGGTGCGGGGGATCGGCGTGGCCGACATGGACAGCACGTCGACCTCGGTGCGGAGCTTCTTGAGCCGCTCCTTCTGCTTGACCCCGAAGCGGTGCTCCTCGTCGACGACCACCAGCCCCAGGTCGTGGAAGCGAACCCGTCGGCCGAGGAGTGCGGTGGTGCCCACGACGATGTCGCAGCTGCCGTCGGCCAGGCCGTCGACGACCTCCTGCTCCTCCTCCTGGTCGGCAAAGCGGGAGAGCATCCCCACGGTGACGTCCGGCTCGTGGTCGAAGCGCTCCACGAAGGAGCGATGGTGTTGGTACGCGAGCACGGTGGTGGGACAGAGCACGGCCACCTGCTTGCCGTTCTCGACCATCCGCATCGCGGCCCGCATGGCCACCTCGGTCTTCCCGAAGCCGACGTCGCCACAGATCAGGCGGTCCATCGGGTAGGGCTTCGACAGGTCCTCCTGGACCTGTACGATGGCCTCGGCCTGGTCTGGTGTCTCCACGTGGGGGAACCGAGCCTCGAAGGTTCGGTAGCGGGGCCCCGGCCGGTCGAGGGCCTCGCGGGTGGCCAGCTCCCGCTGGGCGTGGAGCCGCATGAGCTCGTCGGCCATCTTCAGCAGGTTGTCCCGGACCTTCCCCTTTCGTCGGGCCCAGGACTGCCCCCCGAGGCGGTCGAGGCTGACGGTGGCGTCGCTGTTGGCCGGCGTGAAGCGGGAGAGCTCCGCCAGCTTGGTGACCGGCAGGAAGAGGAGATCCCCACCCTTGTACTCGAGCTTCGCGAAGTCCTGGTGGTGGTCGCCGATGGGGAGGCGCTGCAGGCCCAGGTAGCGCCCGACGCCGTGGAGCCGGTGCACGACGAGGTCGCCGTCCTTGAGCTGTCCCGCATCCTGGACCGAGGCCTCGAACAGGGTGTGGGCGCGCTCACGGTCGGCGCGGACCCGGGCACCGAACAGCGCCGACAGCGGCACGAAGCACCAGCCAGAGGACGGCGCGAGGAAGCCCCGTGGCACGTCGCCGACGACGACGCTCACCTTGCCGCGCTCCAGATCGGCGGGGCCCACCTGCTTCAGGGAGAGTCCATGGGGCTGGAACATCTGCGCCGCCGCGTCGGCCCGCTCCTCGCTCTCCGCCACCAGACCGACCCGCACGTCCTCTCCGGCGAGGTCCTGGAGCTTGGTGGCGACCGGCCCGAGCTCGGCCCCTCGAACGGCGAAGGCGTCGGGGAGTCGGGCCCCGAGATCCACCGACGCCACCCCGGCGGGTCCCTCGTGGACGGGGTGGGCCGCTGCGAGGCCGTCGAGCACCTCGGACGCCGACACGTAGCGCATCTCCGGGGTGACGAGGGGCTGCTCGTTCTCGTCGAGGAGGTCGTAGCGTCGGCGCGCCTGCTCCTCGTGGTCCCGCAGGGCGGCGCCGACGTCGAGGGGCTGCACGACCAGGGTGCGCAGCCCCGCCAGCGCGTCGAGGGGCGTCTCGGTGGGGACGAGTCCGGGCAGCAGGTCCTCGAGCCCGCTGGGCCGCACGCCGGCCTCGAGGTCCTCCACCAGGCGACGGCGGCGAGCGGTGTCGGCGCCTCCGCGGGAGAGGCGGTGGAGCTCGTCGGCAAGCCGCTCCCGGGCGTGGGCATCGATGCGCTCCTCCCGCGCTGGCAGGATCGACAACCGCTTTCGCTTCTTCCCGGGACGGAGCTCCGGAGTGAGCCGTCGCAGCCCCTCCACCTCGTCGTCGAAGAACTCCACGCGGCTGGCGCCGGAGGCGGCGGTGGACCACACGTCGACCACGTCGCCACGGACGGCGAAGCGCCCCGGCCCGTCCGCCAGCCCGACGGCCAGGTAGCCGGCGTCCGTGAGCCAGCGGACCAGGTCGTCTCGCTCCAGGGTGTCGCCCACGCTGATCTGGCGCGTCCCCTTGCGGCGGGTGGCGCGGTCCGGGATCCGCTGACGGAGGGCCCGGGCCTCGGCGACCACGATGAGGTCTCCCTTTCGGGCCACCCGCTCCAGCGTCCGAAGCCGCGCCGCCACCACCGAGGCCGACGCCGAGAAGCCATCGTAGGGCCGGTGGTCGTCGGCCGGGAAGGGCTCCACGCGCTTGGGGTCGGCGTGGAAGAAGCGGAGACCGGACAGCAGGCGCTCGGCGCGGTCCGCGTCGTCGACCACCACCAACCAGCGCCCCTCGGCCGCCACGCGGGCCAGGACGAACGCGAGGCTGTCGCCTCCGAGGCCGGCCCATGGGGTGCCCTCGTCGAGGAGGCGGGCGGCGTCCTGCAGGAATCCCTGACGGGGACGCGTGGGCATGGAGGGACTCCGTGTCGAGCGGAACGCCTAACCCGCGGCGACGGCCTTCTGATGGCGACGCAGCGCGGCCTTGGCCTGCACCTGGGCCTCACGGTCTCGGTACATCACCAGCAACGACAGCGTCTCGAGCCACAGGGTGAGCCCGAAGCAGAGGTCGGCCAGGGCCCAGCTGGTCACGGAGGTCGCCGTGGGGTCGAAGAAGGAGGCCTGGTAGGTGGCGAAGCCGTCGATGGCGATGGAGCCGGCCGCCATGAGGACACTGTACAGGGCGAACCACAGCACGATGACGCGGAAGATGCGGCTCCGCATGCCGTACGACAGGTTGCCGGCCCGGCGGATGGCGGGGCGCTTCGGGTCGAGCACCACGACCGGATCCGCGAAAGCGAGCTGCAGCGCGTAGAAGATGCCCACCACGATGAGCTGGCCGCCGATCACCACGGCGGTGATCTTGCCGCCGTGGACCGCAGAGACCTCGACCAGGCGCCGGCCGGCCTCCTGGATCGAGCCGGCCACGTCGACGGGCTGGCCCTCGGCCGCCTGGTTGCCCATGCGAATCCAGGCCGTGGCGACGAACGCCCCGAAGAAGGTGCGCCACAGCAGCATCGAAGCGAGGATCATCGGGATGAACTTCAGCTGCGGCATCTGCTGAGCGGCGGTGCCGCCGATGGCGTAGATGCCGAGCCCCAGGAAGATGACCGGGAGGGCGAACAGCGCCGGCAGCCACGAGGCGCGGCTCGCCCGCTCCCGCTTGAAGAACTGGAGGACGGCGTACACCAGCAGGAAGCCGCCGACCCCCATGGTGCCGGTGGCGGCGTTGAGTCGCGTGCCCGCGTCGAGCCCTTCGAGCCATGCCACGAGCTCCATGGACCCCACCGAGGTGGCGGTCGCGCCCACGCCGAAGAGGAGCGCCAACGGAATGCCGGCCACGGCGGTCTTCGCTGCGAGGGTGACGGTGGCGCCGAGCACGGCCCCCATGTCGAGGGGATGGGCCAGGCGCTCCTTGTAGGCCGCCACCTGCTCGTCGGTCAGCACGTCTTCGCTCATTCAGCGCCTCTTCGAGGATTGCCCCGTGGGGGGGAACCCGGCCTCCTTAACCGCTGGGCGAACGATCCCCGGCTCGGCATTGCATCACGGCGACAGGCCCCGACATTTGGGGGCATTGGGTATGCTTGCGGTCATGCGACGCCTGCTCACCACCGTCGTGGCCGGCCTCGCGGTCCACGGCACGGCCCTCGCCGGATGCCCCACACCGACCGATGTGGCGGACATCACCGAGACCCTCGACAAGATCGACGCCGCCTACCAGAGCGCCGACACCGTGGCCTTCACCGAGGGCGTGTCCGCGCTCGGGCCCCAGCTCGACTGCGCGAGCGAGGTCCTCCCGCGGAGCCTCGTGGCGCGGGTCCACCGCACTCAGGGCCTCGCCGCCTTCACCCAGCAAGACGACGAGCGCCTCACGGATGCCTTCGCAGCAGCCAAGGCGCTGGAGCCCGCGTTCACCTACCCCGAGTCCTTCGTCCCGGCGGCCCACCCGGTGGCCCGCAGGCTGGCCGAGGTGGTGGTGCCCACCGACGAGGCTCCGTACGCGCCCCCCATCGAGGGCTTCTACCTCTTCGACGGAGCGGCCTCGGACATGCGACCGGCGGGGCGCTCCGTGCTCATCCAGCACATCGTGGGTCGCAACGAGGTGGCCCTCACCCGCTACCTGCGTCCCGGCGACCGAGGCTGGGCCCAGCTCGACGCAAACGCGGCCGCCAGCGAGACCGCGACCACGAGCCGCCGGTCCGCGACCCCCTTCTGGATCGCCAGCATCGCGACCGCGTCGCTGGGCGGCGTCGTGTACGGAGTCGCCGCGAGCCGCCGCAGCGCGTACGAGAACGCGGCCACCATCGACAAGCCTCCGCTGCGCGCACAGACGAACGGCCTGGTGACCGCCAGCCTGGGACTGCTGGGGGTCAGCGCGGGGTCGGCCGCCGTCGGCCTGGTGGTGAGCCGGTGACCGGCAACGACACGGCGTCGGTCGGTCGTCGCTTCCGGGTGGTGGAGACGCTGGGCCGGGGTGGCTTCGGGGTCGTGTACCGGGCGGAGTCCACCAGCCACGGGGGCTTCACCAAGCAGGTCGCCCTCAAGGTGCTCCGCAAGGACGTCGACCTGGCGGGCGGCGTGGCCGAGCGCCTCCGCGACGAGGCCCGCATCCTCGGCCTGCTGAACCATCGCTCCATCGTGAAGGTCGACGGCCTCGTGGAGCTCGAGAACGGCTGGGCCGTCGTCATGGAGTACGTGCCGGGGGTCAACATCTCCCGGCTGGTGAAGCACGGGTGCCCTCCGCGCGCCGCCACCGAGATCGTCGGCGCCGTCGCCTCTGCCCTCCACGCCGCCTGGCACGACGTCAACGACCTCACCGGCGAGCCGCTCCACCTGGTCCATCGCGACATCAAGCCCGCCAACATCCGCATCACCCCGTCTGGCGACGTCAAGGTCCTGGACTTCGGCGTGGCCCGAGCGGAGTTCGCCGACCGCGAGGCCGAGACCGTCAGCGTGCTGTTCGGGTCGATGCGCTACATGGCGCCCGAGCGACTCGACGGCATCGAGGGCCCCGCCTCCGACGTCTACGCACTGGCCATCGTCTTCGCCGAGCTCCTCACGGGCGAGCGGTTCGGGGAGCCCCCGAAGCACGCGGGGCGCCACGAGGAGTGGGTCGCCAAGGTCGTCGATGCCGTCCAGAAGGCCCTGGAAGACGCCGACGAGGCGACCACCCAGGCGGCGACGGCCCTGCTGCAGCGGGCCCTCGACTACGAGCCGGATCCACGGCCCACCGCTGCAGAGCTCCGCGGGGGCTGCCGCGAGCTCTCCCGGACGCTGCCGGGTGTCTCCCTCCAGGAGTACGCCGAGGCCGTCGTGCCGGGTCTCTCCGCGCGCGCAGCCGCAGCGAGGGCCCGCAAGCAGACCGACGACGACGCCGTCGACTCGGTGCTGGTCGAGCACGGCAGCCAGTCCATGCACCGAGCCGAGGTCACCGGCATCACCCGCAGCCGAGCCCTCGTCGGGGGGGTGGTGGCGGGCTTGGGGGTCGCGGGCATCGGCGCCATCGTGGCAGGGGCCGCCGTGCTGGCGCTCGCCCTGTTCCTTGTGCTGCGCCCGACCGACGCTCCGGTCGCCACCGCGCCCCCCGCCGAGCCGGTCGCTCAGCCCGACCCGACGCCACGGCCTCCGAAGCTGGTGGAGGTCCCCCGCCCCGTCGAGCCCGACACGCCGGCGGAGCCCGAGCCGACCCCCGAGCCCGAGCCCCAGCCCGTCGTCCGTCCCGTGAGGCCCAGCCCACCCCCCAAGCCGTCTGTCTCGAAGGGAGCCACCGTCACGCTGACCGGCGATCTGGCCCAGGTGCGGCTGGTCGGCGACGCCACCCACAGGCTCGATGCCGGCGACAACAAGGTCTCGCCGGGCAGCTACGCCGTGGAGGCATCCTTCGACGACCGCGCTCCCTACGAGGTCAGCCGCATTCGGGTTCCCGAGGGCACGACAGTGCTCCACTGCTCCCAGATGCTCTTCACCTGCCGCGTTCAGTAGGAGGTCCCCATGCCCGTGAAACGACGCGCCCCCGGACAGCGCCTGCGCCGCAGCCGCCGCCGCATGGAGCTGGAACAGATCGAGCGATCGGACCCCGAGAAGTACGCCGAGCTGGTCGAGCTGCGCCGCCTGTCGCCCCAGCAGTTCCGCAAGGAGCTGGCTCGACTCATCAAGAAGGGCGCGATCGTCAAGGGGCGCACCTACCGCCTCCATGCCGACCACCTCGCCCTCCTGGAAGGCGAGGACTTCAGCGGGTTCAAGGACGCGATCGAAGCCCTCATCGACACGGGAGAGGCAGACTTCCGCGTGGTCGGCGGGCTTCACCAGGAGGAGCGGCAGACCCGCGCGCGCCCCGACTGGGTGACCTACCTGGACGAGCGCTACCAGGGGATGCTCGACGCGTCGAACCGCCGCATCATGTGAGGGGCACGCCGGGGTCGCGAGACGGGGCCGGATGTGCCATCCTCTGCCCTCCGGAGGTCCGTGAATGCTGCGCCCCACCGCCCGTACGTCCGTGCTCCTCGCCCTCTCCGCAGGGATGGTCGGCACGGCCCAGGCCGCCCCGCTGAACCCCGGCGACTACACGTCGCTGGCGGCGTCGTTGGCTCCGACGACGGATCTGGTCGTCGACACCGATGCCCTGACGATCACGGGGGATGCGTCCTTGTGCGGGGGCAGCGGCACGTGCACCGGTGTGCTCGACGGCGGCATCGCCGTGTTCACCTTCGACGACGTCGATCTGAGCTCGGTCAACGTCGTCGCGACCGGCTCGGCACCGCTGGCCATCCTGTCGAAGGGTGACCTCGACGTCGGCGGCACCATCGACGTCTCGGCGGTCGACGAGATCCCGGGACCTGGCGGCGCCGCGAACTCGGAGGGCACAGGGGCTGGTGAAGACGGCACCGCAGGCAGCTCCGGGGCAGGCGGCGGATTCGGAGGCGACGGCGGACTGGGCACCGGGCCCTTCAACGCCCTCGGCGGCTCGGCCTACGGCGACCTCCTGGTGCTCCTCGAGGGCGGCTCCGGAGGCGGCGACAACCTCACGGAGCTCGGCGGGGCTGGGGGCGGTGCCATCGAGCTCGGCGCCACCGGTGTCCTCACCGTCACCGGCAGCGGCACCATCCTGGCCGACGGCGGCCACGGGGCCCCCTACACCATCAACGCCGCCGGTGGCGGAGGCTCCGGCGGAGGCGTCCTTCTTCACGGCGGGAGCGGCAGCGCCGTCCTCGGCACGGTCCGGGCGGCAGGCGGCCACGGGGGAATCGGTGCCAACGGCGGCGGCGGCGGCGGCGGCGGTCGCATCGTTCTCTTCGGCGTCGACGGCGACGCGGCCACCCTCCTGGTCACCGAGGGCTCCGCCGTCGCTGGCCCGGGCGGCAACACCGATGGCAGCCCCGGCGTCGTGTACGTCGACGCCGATGCCGACGGCGTCGACAGCACCGTCGACTGCGACGACACCAACCCGAGTGTCGATACCTTCCTCGACTACTACCCGGACTGCGACGGCGACCTGGAGCCCGCCAGCAGCTCCGTCTACCTGTGCGACCCCAACGACGTCGGCGGCGACGTCTGCTTCGCTGGAGTCCAGCCCGCCTCGTGGGGCCTGGTGGCCGGCACCGACTGCAACGACGAGGACGCGTCCGCCCAGGCCAACAGCGACTTCTACCCCGACTGCGACGGCGACCTGGTGTTCGACAGCACGGCGGTCAACGCCTGCGGCACCGCCGGGGCCGACGCCCTGACCCCCTGCGTCGACACCGACCCGCCCGACGGCGGCTGGTCCGGCACGGCGGGCACCGACTGCAACGACGAGGACCCTCTCGCCGACAGCCTCGACGACTGGTACCCGGACTGCGACGGCGACCTCGCCTTCGACAGCACCCCCACCAACGCCTGCGGCGTCCTCGGGGCCCAGACCGCCTTCGACTGCTTCGACGGCTTCGACCCCGACGGCGGCTTCGACACCACCCTCGGCACCGACTGCAACGACGAAGACGGCACCGCGCAGGCCAACCAGGACTTCTACGCCGACTGCGACGGCGACGGCGTGTTCGACAGCGTGCCGGTCAACGCGTGCGGCACCGCCGGGGCCGACACCCTCACCCCCTGCGACGACCTCCTGCCCCCGGATGGGGGCTGGTCCACCGCCATGGGCAGCGACTGCGACGACGAGGACTTCGCCGCCACCTCGCTGATCGACGTGTACCCGGACTGCGACAACGACGGCGAGCCCAGCAGCATCGCCGTCACCGACGTGTGCGGCATCGCCGGTGCCAACGCCGCCTTCGACTGTGTCGACGGCCTCGACCCCGACGGTGGCTTCAGCGGCTCGGCCGGCACCGACTGCAACGACGAGGACGCCACGGCCCAGGCCCTGTTCGACGTCTACCCGGACTGCGACAACGACGGCGTCCACAGCTCGGTGGTCGTGTCCGACGTGTGCGGCATCGCGGGGGCCAACGCCGCCTTCGACTGCGTCGACGGCCTCGACCCCGACGGCGGCTTCGACACCACCGCCGGCACCGACTGCAACGACGAAGACGTCGCGGCCTTCCAGCTCGAGGACTTCTACCCCGACTGCGACAACGACGGCGTGAACGCCTCGAGCGCTGTCTCCGGCGTGTGCGGCATCGCTGGGGCCAACGCGGCCTTCGACTGCGTCGACGGGCTCGACCCCGACGGCGGCTTCGACACCACCGCTGGCACCGACTGCAACGACGAAGACGTCGCGGCCTTCCAGCTCGAGGACTTCTACCCCGACTGCGACGGCGACGGCACGTTCGCCAGCACCGTCCTGCCGGACCTGTGCGGCCTCGCGGGGGCCAGCGCCGCCTTCGACTGCGTCGACGGCCTCGACCCCGACGGCAGCTTCTCCACCACCGCCGGCACCGACTGCAACGACGAGGACGCCGCGGCCTTCCAGCTCGAGGACTTCTACCCCGACTGCGACGGCGACGCGGTCCACGCCAGCGCCGCCGTTCCCGACGTCTGCGGCACCGCCGGCGCCGACCTGGCCTTCGACTGTGTCGACGGCCTCGACCCCGACGGTGGCTACGACCTGGCCGTCGGCACCGACTGCAACGACGAGGACGCCGCCGCCAGCGCCCTCGCCGACTGGTACCCCGACTGCGACGGCGACGGCACGTACGCCTCCTCCGCCGTCAACGCCTGTGGCGTCCTCGGGGCGGGCGTCGCCTTCGACTGTGTCGACGGAGCCGACCCAGACGGCGGCTTCGACGCCACCATGGGCGCCGACTGCAACGACGAAGATGCAGCCGCACAGGCCGTCAGCGACTGGTACCCCGACTGTGACAACGACGGCGTCCACAGCCCCAGCGCAGTCAGCGAGTGCGGGGTGCTGGGCGCTGGGCTGGCCTTCGACTGCGACGACGGCGCCGACCCGGACGGTGGCTTCGACGCCACCATCGGCACCGACTGCGACGACGAGGATGCCAGCGGCTCCGTCGCCGAGGACTGGTACCCCGACTGCGACGGCGACGGCGTCTTCGACGGCTCCCCCACCAACGCCTGCGCGCTCACGGGGGCCGCCGCCGCGTTCGACTGCAACGACGGCCTCGACCCCGACGGCGGCTTCTCCACCACCGCCGGCACCGACTGCAACGACGAGCTCGCTGCCGCGTCCTTCGAGCAGGACTGGTACCCCGACTGCGACGACGACGGCTTCGGCGACCCCATCTCCACCTTCGCCTGCGGCCGGGCCGGCGCCAACGCCGCGTTCGACTGCCTGGATGGTGGCAACCCGGATGGTTCCTGGTCCCTGACCGTCGGCACCGACTGCGACGACGAGGAGAGCACGAGCTGCCCCGACGACGTCCAGTGCCCCGACATCTGCGGCGACGGCGTCGACAACGACTGTGACACCCTCGGTGACTTCGCCACCCCCGGCGTGGGTGGCTTCCTCGACGACGACGGCGACTCCCTCGACTGGGCCACCGAGCAGGGCCTGGCGACGGACGACTGCAACCCGGACTCCGACGGCGATGGCGTCGACGACGACGTCGAGGTGGGGTTGGGCACCGAGCCCACCGACGCCGACTCCGACGGCGACACCCTGAGCGACGGCCTCGAGGTCAACGTCCTCGGCACCGACCCACTCCTGGCGGACAGCGACGGCGACGGCGTCCGCGACGACGTGGAGGTCGGCGACCCCAGCGACCCCACCGACACCGACGGCAACGGCCTCATCGACGCCCTCGACGACGACGACGACGGCGACGGCGTCCTCACCGTCGACGAGGACTGGGACAACAGCGGCAGCCCCCTGAACGACCACTCCGACAGCGACGGCGTGCCCGACTACCTCGACGACGACGACGACGACGACGGGCTCCTCACCAGCGCCGAGGTCTACAACGGCAACACCGACCCGCTCCTGGAGAACTTCGACGGCAGCACCGGCGACACCCTCCCGGACTTCCGGGACCCCGACGACGACGAGGACGGCATCGACACGTCCGTCGAGCGCATGGAGGCCGCCCTCGCCGGCCTCGACATCAACGGCGACGGTGAGCCGGCCTGGCGGGACCTCGACAGCGACGGCGACGGCTGGTCGGACGCCCACGAGGACACCGAGGGCTTCTTCCGCGACAACGACAGCGACGGAACCCCCGACTACCTCGACCTCGACAGCGACGCCGACAACGTCCCCGACGTCTTCGAGCTGGGCAACGAGTCCCTCCCCCTCGGCGCCCGCGACACCGACGGCGACGGCCTCGAGGACCGCATCGACGACGACGACGACGGCGACGGCCGCGACACCATCGACGAGGTGTACGACGGCAACACCGACCCGATGGCCGAGGACTTCGAGCCCGACGGCATCCCCGACTACCTCGACGACGATGACGACAACGACGGCATCTCCACCTTCCGCGAGCGCACGGAGGGCCCGCCGGACGTCGACCTCGACACCGATCCCAACTGGCGCGACCTCGACAGCGACGGCGACGGCTGGTCCGACACCCACGAGGACACCGAAGGCCCCGGCAACGACGCCGACGGCAACGGCGACCCCGACTACCTCGACATCGACAGCGACGAAGACGGCATCCCCGACGAGGACGAGCTCGGCAACGAGGCCCTCCCGCTGGCCGCCCGCGACACCGACGGCGACGGCCTCGAGAACCGCATCGACGACGACGACGACGGCGACAACGTCCCCACGTCCACCGACGGCACCGCCGACACCGACGGCGACCTGATCCTCGACTACCTCGACGACGACGACGACGGCGACGGCCTGCTGACCATGAACGAGGTCTACGACGGCGAGACCGACCCCACCCAGCAGCACACCGACGCCGACGGCGTCCCGGACTACCTCGACGACGACGACGACGACGACAACGTCCCCACCGCCGACGAGGGCGCGCCCACCCAGAACTCCGACACCGACAGCCTCCCCGACTTCCGGGACCCCGACGACGACGGCGACAACGTCCCCACGGCCGATGAAGCCTACCAGGGCAACACCGATCCCCAGGCCCAGTTCACCGACGGCGACGCCATCCCGGACTACCTCGACACCGACGACGACGGCGACGGCGTCCTGACCCAGTTCGAGGCCTACGACGGCAACACCGACCCCCAGGCCCAGTTCACCGACGGCGACAGCCTCCCCGACTACCTCGACACCGACGACGACGGCGACAACGTGCCGACCGCCGACGAGGGCGCACCCAGTCAGGACACCGACGGCAACCTCCTCCCGGACTACCGAGACGACGACGACGACGGCGACTCGGTCCTCACCCTCGACGAGGACGTCGACGGCAACGGCACCCCCACCGACGACCACTCCGACAGCGACGGCGTGCCCGACTACCTCGACGACGATGACGACGACGACACCATCCCCACCGAGGACGAGGTCTACACCGCGGCCTCCCCCCTCGACGAGGACACCGACGGCGACGGACTGCCGGACTTCCGGGACGACGACGACGACGGCGACTCCGTCCCGACCATCCTGGAGGACCTCGACGGCGACGGCGACTTCGACGAGCACGACACCGATGGCCAGTCGCCGCCCGACTACCGGGATCCCGACGACGACGGCGACGGCATCCCCACGATCTACGAGGAGGCCGCCGGCACGGACCGGCTCCTCATCGACTCCGACGTCGACGGCCAGCGGGACGATGTCGAGTGGTTCAACCCCCTGCCCCTCGACGACGCCACGGAGTGCTCCGACGACGGCTGCAATCCCGGCAGCACCAACCGCTGCGAAGACCTCGGCGGAGGCCGCACCGGCCTGTCCCTCGACGACCCGTGGGACCGTGACGGCGACGGCCTGATCAACGCCCTCGACCGCGACGACGACGGCGACGGCATCAACACCCTCCTCGAGGGGGGCAACGAGTGCCTCGGCAAGGAGCCGGACCTCATCGAGGCCCACCTCGACTTCGACACCGACGGCGACGGCATCTGCGACGAGTTCGAGGCCGCGGGCGACACCGACGGTGACGGCACCCCCGAGATCCTCGACTGCGACGAGGACGGCTGCGACGGCGACGCGGACGACGATGGACTGCCCAACTGCGTCGAGCGCTTCCTCCTGTGCCCCCAGGATGCCGACGACAACTGCATCTACGGCACGCCGCAGCTCGACCCCGACACCGACGGCGACGGCATCCCCGACGGCATGGAGGTCACCGATCCCGACTGCCAGCTCCCGGAGCCCGGCGGAGCCTGTGTCGCCGACGACACCGACGGCGACGGACTCCTCGACATCTACGACACCGACGACGACGGCGACGGCTTCTCCACCAACGTGGAGATCGGCTGCGAGATCCCCTCGCCCCTCGGTGACCCCGACCCCGACGACGGCGTCGACCCGACCGCCTACGTCCAGGATGGCTTCGACCCCGAGACCCTCTGCGACGGCAAGCCCTTCGAGCCCCGTGACACCGACGGCGACGGCGCCCCCAACTACATCGACCTCGACGACGACGGCGACGGCAAGAACTCCGACATCGACGGCGCCGAGGGTGGGGACCCCGAGGGCCTCGGCGATGCAGACGGCGACGGCGTGGTCGACTACCTCGACCCCGACGACTTCGACGGCCCCGATGCGGACGCCGACGGCGACGGCTTCTCCAACCTCGACGAGACGGCCCTGGGAATGGACCCCTACCGGGTCGACTCCGACGGCGACGGCATCTCCGACCCCGACGAGGTGGGTGGCGACATCAGCGCCCCCCTCGACTCGGACTTCGACGGCATCATCGACGCCCTCGACGACGACGACGACAACGACGGCGTCCCCACCAAGGACGAGGGGCTCGGCGACCCCGACGGCGACGGGCTGCCCAACTACCTCGACACCGACAGCAACGGCGACGGCGTGGACGACACCGTGGAGGGAGCCACCACCGACAGCGACTGCGATGGCTTCGTCGACAACATCGACCTGCTCGTCGACGACGGCCCCTGCGGTCCGGTGCCCGACCCGTACGTGGTCGAGCGCTACGAGCGCCAGCCCTGCAGCTGTGCGGCGAGCCCCGGTGCGGGCTGGCTGGCCATCGGGCTGGGCCTCCTCGGCCTCGTCCGCCGCCGTCGCTGAGCCTCAGGGCACCTTCGTCCAGCGCTGGGCCGGCAGGCCCTCGCTGACAGGGGGCACGTCCGCGGCCAGGATGTAGACGGCGCGGCGGTTGGCCGCCTCGTCCGTCTCGTCCGGCGTACCGACCGCCAGCACCCGCTCCCCGAAGCCCTGGTAGTGGACGCCCCCGGTGAAGCCCCGATCGCGGAACCAGCGGGCGATGGTCTGGGCCCGGCGCTGGCTCAGCGCCTCGTTGGAGGCCGCGGCGCCCACCGTGTCGGTGAACCCGGCCACGAAGAGCTGGATCTCCACCACGTCGCCGTACTTGGCCAGCACCGCCTGCACGTCCTCCCAGCAGCCCTCCAGCTTCGGCACCTCGGAGGCGTCGAGGGCGTGAGAGCCCGAGGCGAACACCACGTCGTCGTGGGGCACCTCGTAGGACCAGGGGGAGAGCTCGAGGAAGCCCGCCATGCCTGCCTCGTCGGTGCCCTCGACCCGGAGCTTCAGCACCTCCTCCTCCCCGGGGGTCCAGGAGGCCCGGATCCGGCCCGGGTCGGACAGATCCACCGATGCCCCGCCCAGCTGGACGCCCCCCAGGCCGATCCGGTCGACCGAAGCCTCCCTGAGCGGTCGCGACGGTCGGACCTCCAGGGTGCCGGCCTCCAGGTCGAGCCCGTTCTCCGCCAGCTCGAAGCCCAGGGGTGGCAGGAGGGCCACCTGCACGCTCAGAGGCATCTCGCCCCAGGCGCCGTCGGGCTCGTCGAGGCGGACGGAGCCTCGGCAGGGGTGCTGGCCCGGCGACAGGCCCTCGAGGCGAAGCGGGTAGCTGCCGTCGGGCACCACGGCGGTCTGCAGCTCGAAGCGCTCACCGCCGCAGGTCAACGCCACCTTCAGCTGCCCATGCACGCGGGAGCCGAAGAGGAGCTCCGGCGTGCCACCCTCCGGAACCGTCGTGGTTGCCTTGAAGGTAATGGAATCCGCCGCGAACGCGGCCGTCAGCAGCAAGATTGCCCACATGGGTCGCTCCCTCTCGTCGCATCCCGTTCCCGGCCGCCCGATGGAGCGCTCAGCCCCTGACATCCCGGCGTCGATGGCGTAGCATACGGCATGCCGAGCGAAGACGACCTCAACGTCAACGTCTCTGAGTCCAGCTCCTACAAGTCACACACCCAGGGGCCGGCGAGCGACACCCATGCCTTCCACAACGCCACGCCGGCGCCAGGGGAGCGCACCGTCTTCGACAGCAAGGCGCCCCCTCCCACGCGGCGGGCGTCGTCCGCGACCGAGAGCGACTCCAACCTCCCCAAGATCCCGATCCGCAAGCGGGACGAGGAGGAGGTCAAGGAGTCCATGGACGACAACCTCACCGTGCCGGTGGTTGCGACCGGCGCGGTGATCTTCCTGTTCGCGATGCTGGCCGGTCTGCTCGCCCTGGGCATGTTGGTCGTCGGGCCGGACGAAGTGGAGCCGGTCCCGGAGCCTGTCGTCGAGGAGGTCGAGGGGATCCCGGTCCGCAAGGAGCTGAAGTAGGGATCCGAATCCAGCCATGAGGGGGCCCGCCCCCTCCGGCACCCCTACAAATCCAGCCCTAAGGGGGCCCGCCCCCTCCGGCACCCCTACAAATCCAGCCATAAGGGGCCCGCCCCCTCCGGCACCCCTACAAATCCAGCCATGAGGGGGCCCGCCCCCTCCGGCACCCCTACAAATCCAGCCATGAGGGGGCCCGGCACCCCTACCACTCCAGCCATGAGGGGCCCGGTCTGGAGGCGCCCGGTCTGGAGGACCCCCTCCGGCACCCCAAAAAATGTTCCGACGTCGGTAACGGTGTGTCGGGGAGGCGGTGTCTGACTCCATGCCGACCGGAACGAACCCGGTCGATGGAGGACATCCCATGCGACGCACCCTCGCCGCCCTCGGCCTGACCGCCCTCTTCGCCCAGGGCTGCATCATCTACGAAGAGCACTACGTCGACACCGGCTGCGGCAACTGCGGCACCGACGACGACTGGACCAACCCCGGCAACCCCGTCCAGCCCGGCGACGATGACGACGACACCGACCCGGTCGTGCTCCTCGACCTGTACTTCTCCGTGCCCCACGGCCTCCCCGGGGAGACGCTGCTCACCACCCTGCAGTCCAACGACGCGAACTTCGACATGACCCGCATCGACAGCGTCACCTTCTCGTACGGGGTCGAGGTGGTCGACCAGATCATCCGTCCCGACGAGATCGTGCTGCTCCTCACCATCGACCCCGACGCCCAGCCCACCCAGGTCGACGCCTTCGTCCAGGGCGACGATGGCGCCACCGGCCTGGTCGCCGAGCCCTTCTGCATCCTGGACCCGAGCGAGGACGGCACCGACGGAACGGACGGCACCGACGGAACGGACGGCACCGACGGAACGGACGGAACGGACGGCACCGACGGAACGGACGGCACCGACGGAACGGACGGCACCGACACGACCGACACCGGCACGCCCCCCGTCCAGTGCGACATCAACGGCGAGACCGGCGACACGGGCTGCCCCTGATGCAGACGGCCGCTCGCCATCTGACCGTGGTACGAACCCCCGCCTCGACCGCTCCCCGGACAGTCGACGGCGAGAGCCGGGCCCGGTATGCCCCAGGAGCCATGAGCGGCCACCCCACCGAGCTCGACATCGCGGCCCTGTACCGGCGCTACGGCGGCATGGTGCGCGGCCGCTGCCGTGGGCTGCTCGGCAACGACGCCGACGCCCAGGAGGTCACCCAGGAGATCTTCCTGAAGCTGCACCGCTACCGGGACCGGTGGCGGGGCGAAGCCTCCCCCACGACCTACCTGTTCAAGGTCACCACCACGACCTGCCTGAACTGGATCCGGACCCGCAAGCGTCGCCGGGAGGAGCTCCTCGAGGAGGTACCGGAGCCGCCCCCCCCCACGACCACACTCCTCGACGACGTCGCCACGCGCCAGCTGGTGGACCTCCTCATGGAGGAGGTGGACGAAGGCGTCGCCGCCGCCGTCCTGTACTTCTACGTCGACGGCCTCACCCACGCCGAAGCCGGCGAGCTGCTCGGCGTGTCCGCCGCGGCCGTCCGCAAGCGCGTCGCCACCTTCCGCAATCGCCTCCGCGACGACCCCCCTCCCTGGATGGAGGAACCATGACCCATCTCTCCACGCTGATGCTCCACCGCTACCGCCACGGCGAGCTCCCCGTCGACGACGCCACCGAGGCCGAGGCCCACCTGGCCAGCTGCGAACGCTGCCAGGCCCGCATGGCCGCCGCCGACGCCGAGGACGCTGCCATCGCCCAGGAGCCCCTCCCGGACTTCCTGGCAGAGCTCGCGACCGAGGCCGAGCTGCCCCCGTCCGCCAAACAGCCGGAGCCCTCCCAGTGGGCCGTGTTCCTGCGCCGCTTCGGCATGCCCGCGGTCTCGCTGCTCGCAGCTGCGTCCATGCTGCTGGTCGCCCTGCCGACGCTCCAGCGCCCCACGGTCGACGACGGGGTGCGCACCCGCGGCGCCCTCCCGGACCTGGAGGTGTGGCTCCAGTCCCCCGACGGCCACCGGCCCCTCGAGGTCGGGGAGCCCCTGTCCGACGGCGACGAGGTGGTCTTGTTCTACCACCCCCACGACGCCGACAAGGTCACCCTCGCAGGCCGCGACCACACCGGCGACATCGAGATCTACCGCACCCTCCGTCCCGTGAAGGAGGGCCTGCAGCCCGCCAACTTCGCGCTGACCCTCGACGACGCCCCCGGCGTGCAGGAGTTCTTCGTGGTGGCTGGCGACCGCAGCGAAGAAGAGGTGGTCGAAGCCATCCTGTCGATGGAGGATGGAGTGACGCGGGTGGTGGTTCCGAAGGAACCCTTCCCCTCCCACGTCTCCCCGTAGGAACCAGGGAGCCCGATCCATGTGGACCCTCCTCCTCGCCAGCCTCGTCGGCTCCGCAGCGGCCGAGCCCGTGCGGCACGCCCTCGTGGTGGGGGCCGACGAGGGCGGTGGTCAGCTGGAGAAGCTCCAGTACGCCGAGCGAGACGCCGAGAAGATGGCGGGGGTCCTGGTGGAGCTGGGCTCCTTCGACGAGGAGCTCGTCACCGTCCTCTACGCCCCCACCCCCGAGGAGCTTCGGGAGGCGCTGGCCGCCCATGCCGCGGTCGCCGAGGCCTACGAGGACGACCTGTTCCTCTTCTACTACTCGGGCCACGCCGACGGCTCCGGCCTCCGACTCGGCGACGACCGCTACTACTACGAGGCCCTCAAGCACGACTTCCGCACGGTCGACAGCGACACCCGCGTCGGCATCCTCGACGCTTGTCGCTCCGGCACCATCACCCGGCTGAAGGGAGCGAAGGTCTCGGAGTCGCTCCTGGGCGACGACGCCGCAGCCGAGGGGGAGGCGTGGATCACCGCCTCCTCTGCCGACGAGCTGGCCCAGGAGAGCGACGAGCTGCGGGGAGGCTTCTTCACCCACTACCTCGTGAGCGGCATGCGGGGCGCGGCCGACGTCGACGACGGCATCGTCGAGCTCGGCGAGCTCTACCAGTACACCCGGGACCGCGTGATGGTCTCCACGGGGGCCACGGCGGCCGGCGTCCAGACGCCCCACCTCCAGACCCAGCTCTCCGGCACGGGACTCGCCCTCACCGACGTCCGCGAGGCCGACGCCCTCCTCATCTTCCCGTCCGGCGTGTCGGGACTGGTCAGCATCCTGAAGCTGCCGGACCGCACCCCACTGGCGGAGGTCACCAAGCGGGTCGACGCCGACCAGCCCATCGCCGTGCCCGGTGGCCGCTACCTGATCCGTCGACGGGACGACGACCAGCTCTTCGAAGTCGGCCTGTCCGTGTCCGACGGTGCCCGCATCACGGTGGAGAACTGGGGCGCTGCTCGCATGGAGCTGGGCACGGCCCGCGGGGAGGAGGCACGGGTCGCGGAGCTCGTCGCCGCCTCGGAGGCCTACGAGCGCAAGCTGAACCTCGGTGCGAGCCCGGTGGTCGCCGGCGCCAGCTCGATGGTGATTCCCGGCGCGGGGCAGCTGTACAACGGCCAGGTGTGGAAGGGCCTCGCCTACTTCGGCGCCGTGGCGTCCCTGGTGGGCACGACGGCCTTCACCCCCCGGGAGCAGGCCCTCGACGGCGGCTGGTGGCCCATGCTCGGCATCGCCGTGTGGGGCGCGAGCGCCGCCGACGCCGCCTACAACGTCCACCGACGGGAGGAGACCCGCCCGAAGCTGGGGGCGACGGTGGGCTTCAGTGGCGGCTTCGGCAACGTCGGGCCCCACTACGGGGCCGGCGTCGATCTGATGCTCCGGGAGGGCCTCTCCCTCGGGCTCGACCGAATCGGCTACACCCCGGGGCCGGACGACGCGTTCGACATGACCGTCGGCAGTCGCCTGATGCTCGCCAGTGAGGGGGAGCGCTGGCGTCCCGGGGCCTTCGTGGGGGCCGGCGTGCGGCACGGCCGACTCCCCGACGACCCTCGCGAGTGGACCCGGACGACGTTCTACGGAGGCGGAAACCTCCGCTACTACCCGGTGACCCGCTACTTCCTCGAGGGCGACGTCCGCTACGAGCGCGACGGCCTCGGCGACGGGTTCACCGCCGGGATCGGCTTCGGCATCCACCTGGGTCGCTGACCGGCTTTTTGCCTCGGATGAGCACCCGGCAGGTGACACTTCGGCACCTCCCGGAGGCTCCCGTGACCCGAACCGCCCTGATCGCCCTCCTCGCCCTCGGCTGCAGCGGCAGCGATGGCGACGACGGCAAGACCACCACCGGCGATGCCGACACGGATGCCGACGCCGACGCCGACGCCGACAGCGACACCGATGCGGACGCGGACGCGGACGCCGACACGGACACCGACACCGACACGGGCACGGTCGAGGCAGCGCCCGAGCTCAGCGCCCTCGCGGCCTCCCTCCACCCCGAGTTCGGTAGCGTCGTCGAGGTGACCTGGGAGCAGTCGGCCTTCGCGACCGTCCACGTCGAGTTCCAGGTCGATGGCGAGCCGATGATGAGCTCTCCCTCCCGGGCCCTGGACGCCGGCGTGCACGAGGAGCTGCTCCTCGGGGTGCCCTACGACGCGGACATCCACTGGACGGTCGTCGCGGAGAACGAGCTCGGCACCGACACAGAGGTGGGCGTGGAGATTCGAACGGCGCAGCAGCCGCTCACGATCCCTCCCGCCACCCTCCTCGTCGACGACGGCTGGGACCCCGATGTCCCCTTCGTCCTCGTCTCCCTCACCCAGCTGGGCGAGGGCTTCTTCAATCCCTGGTGGACCCTGATCCTGGACCGCCAGGGACGCGCCGTGTGGGCCCGCCCGTCCCAGGCCGAGCGGGTCAGCATGCACCCCCGCCTGTCGTGGGACGCGTCCGCCATCCTCGTCGACCAGAACCCCTTCTGGGCCGTCTTCGCCCTCTCTGGGGGCTCCGTGGAGAAGCTGACCCTCGACGGCGAGGTGCTCACCACCTGGGACACCCCTGGCCTGCACCATCCGCACCAGGAGCTCCCCGACGGCTCGCTGGCCTGGGGCGCCTACTTCGGCGGCTACACCGAGTCCCTGCTGGTCCGGCATCCCGACGGCACCCTCGAGGACCTGTGGAGCTGCACCCAGTGGATGGCCGATCAGGGCTACGGGAACAGCTACTGCGGCTCCAACACCCTCAACTACGACGAAGCGTCGGACAGCTACCTGTTCAGCTTCTTCACCCTGGAGTCGGTGTTTCGCATCGACGCCACCACCGGCGACGTGCTCGCCGTGTACGGAAGCGTCGCGGACGCCTACGCCTTCGACCCACCGGAGAGCAAGTTCTGGTTCCAGCACGGCGCCCACCTCACCGACAGCGGCACCCTGGTGGTCTCCACCCACGTCGCGGAGAACGACTACGAGCTGGTCGCGCGCGAGTACACCGTCGACGACACGAACCAGACCCTGGTCGAGATCTGGAACGTCGGCGTGGGCGACGGCGTGGAGGGCCGTCAGATGGGCGACGCCTACCGGCTGCCCGACAGCGATCACACCCTTCAGACCTTCGGCACCCAGGCCCGCATGCGGGAGTACGCCCACGACGGCACCGTGGTGTGGGACGTCAGCTTCCCGGTCGACAACATCGGCCGAGCCACCGGGCTCGAGGAGCTGTACGGCCTCGCCGGGCCCCGAGACTGAGGGCGTCGCGACCCTCTCTGAGGATCCTCTCAAGATCGGCGATGAAGGTGTCGATGTGGAGGCAACGGAGGACACCCCCCACATGGCCCCCACTCTTCCTTCGCCGCCGAGCTCCCTGGCGGCGGTGCTCGACGCCGCCAGCAACCCCAACGTCACGATCGACAAGCTCGCCCGAGCCGTCCAGGGGGACCCGGCCTACAGCGCCATGCTGCTGAGGGTGGTCAACACCGCGAAGTATGCGGGACGCCGAGGCCCCATCACCAACCTCCGCATGGCCGCCATGCGCCTGGGCGTCCGCACCCTGAGGAACCTGGCCGTGTGCCACGCCGCCCGGTCCGTCGTGTCCGCCAAGCAGCTGGGGAGCTTCGACCTGCAGGCCTTCTGGGAGCGAAGCCTGCAGCGAGCGGTCGCCGCGGAGATGCTCGCTGCCCGACTCCCCGACGTGGACGACTCGGAGGCCTTCACCGCAGGACTGCTCCTGGACCTCGGCATGCTGGCCCTGGTGCTGGAGGACCCGGCCCGTGGCGCCCAATACGCCGGATGGAAGGACCTCGGCCGCAGCGACGCCCTGTCCAGAGAGCAGGAGTCTTTCGGCTCGGACCGCTCCGAGGTCGCCCGGCGTCTGGTCGTCGAGTGGCAGCTGCCCGACGAGCTGGGCGTACCCATCGCCCATGCGGACACGCCGAGCCAGGCGCCCGCCCCCCTGCAGACCATGTGTGCCGTGGTGTCCGCCGCGGACGCCGTGGCGCGAACCCTGTCACGGGAGGACACCGGTAGAGCCCTGCAGGATGCCCGCGTCGCCCTCGACCGACAGCTCGGATGGCCCGAGTCCACCCTCGAGGACGTGATCGACGCCCTCGGCGAGCGCGTGGAGGAGACCGCCCGCACCCTGGGCATCCGCGTCGGCGTCCAGCCCACCCTCGACGCCATCCTCCAGGCTGCCAACCGCTCCCTCGTCGACATGAACGTGTCCTACGAGGAGCTGGTGCAGAAGCTCGAGCAGGTCATTGCCGAGAAGGAGCGGCTCGCCGACGAGCTGGACAAGCGGAACCGCGAGCTGCAGCGGATCTCTCGCACCGATGCCCTCACCGGGCTGCCCAACCGACGGGTCCTGTTCGGGGACCTGCGGACCCAGGTGGCCCGGGCCGCACGCAACGGGACGTCCGTGTGCGTCGTGGTCGGCGACATCGACCACTTCAAGCGCTTCAACGACACCTACGGCCATGTCTTCGGCGACGAAGTCCTCAAGGCCGTGTCGGGTGCCCTCGGCTCCGCGGTCCGCACCGCCGACCTGGCCGCACGCACCGGCGGGGAGGAGTTCGCCCTGCTGCTTCCCGACACCGACCTCGACGGTGGTCAGGTCGTCGCCGAGCGGGCCCGACGTGCCGTGGAGGCCACCACCGTCGACCACGGCGACGGCGCCGTGTCCGTGAGCATGTCCTTCGGCCTCGCCGTGCTCAGCGGTCCGATGCCCGGCGCCGTGGACCATGCCGCCATGGTGACCCGGCTCTACCAGGCCGCCGACGAGGCGCTGTACGCGGCGAAGGCCGCTGGACGCAACCAGGTCGCCACCCAGACCCAGCCGGTCAGCTGGAGCCTCACGGTGCGGTCGACCCATCCCTCCAGCATGGCGGTCTGAGGCAGTCATCGCACCGGTGGCGCCCCCTGCGACACCCGCGGGAGACCGCGACGAAGGCACCGCAGACCGCGGCTCCGACGAGAAGCACGTCCAAGTGCTTTGGACACGGCCTCCCTGGGGTTAGTCTCTCGGCCGATGTCCGACGCAGCCACCAGTCGCCAGCACTTCGCTCAGGGGACGTACGCCCTCCGGCGCCACAATCCCGAGCTGGCGCGTGCACACTTCGAGGCAGCCCACACCCTGGCGTCCCCCCTGGTGAGTGGTCACGCGCTCCGGGGCCTTGCGCAGGCGGCCCTCCAGGAAGACAACGGCGACGAGTCCCTCGCGCTCCTTGCCGTCGCGCGCCGCGCCTACGCGCTCTGCGAGGACTCGGAGCGGGTGCTGCACGACGAGCCCACGCCGCTGGTCGATGATGCCCTCGAGGGGCGCGCCACCTGCTGGGTCATGGAGGTCGACGTCCACATCCAGGCGGGCCGCTTCGAGCGAGCACAGGCCGCCCTCGACACCGCCTACCCCCTCTACCGGGGTCTCGACGGGCGCCGCTCCCAGGCCGACCTGTGGTCTGCCACTGCCCGCCTCTCCCAGCACTACAAGCGCTGGACCACCGCTGGCGTCGCCTGGCAGCGGGTCATCCGCATTGCCGAGTCCCACAAGGACCGATTCCTGGAGGCTGGCGCCTGGCTCCGCCTCGCCGAGGTTCGGCTCCGCGACGCCGATCTGCCGGCCCTCGAGGACTGCCTGGAGAAGGCCGAGCCCCTGGTCATCGACCTCGACGAGGCCGACCTCACCGCCCGTATGCACTCGGCCCGGGCCGCGCTGTTCGCAGCCAACGCCGAGTACGAGGCCGCGTGGGACGCAGGGCTCGACGCCCTCTACGCCCTGGAGAAGGTCGACGACCACGCTCTCCTCGACACCACGCGCCTCCGCATGGCGGGCATCGCACTCCGTGTCCGTCCGGCCGAGAGCGTGCCGCTGATGCGGGAGGTGCTCGCGAGCCAGCAGGAGCGCAAGTCCAAGGTGATGCTGGCCCTCCTGGCCCACCGGGCCGCCGAGGCCGCCTTCGAGCAGCACAAGTTCGCCGAGGCGCTGCTGGCGGCCCGCGCGGAGGAAGGTCTCGGGCCACAGTCCCACGCCGCCAGACTCCTCCAGGTCCGCTCGCTGATGTCGCTGGGCGAAGAGGAGGCCGCCGCCTGGCTGGCCGCGTACCAGGCACGCACCGTCGGCGACGACTACCCCGCCGCCGTCGCCATGGCCGAGGCCCTCGGCGACCGCCTTCCCGACGATGAGGAGGTCAGCTTCGAGCGGGTGGCCACCGAGGCCCTCCCGCGCCGCGACAAGGTGGTCACTCGGGTGGCCAAGCTCCGTGGCGTTCCCCTGGAGATCCTCTCCAGCGCCCGTGGCATCGAGCTGATCCTCGACCAGCTCGCCACCCACCAGGGAGCCCTCGCGGTCGTCGGCCCTCACGCCGCGGTGCCGGAGAACCCGGTGATGGTGTGGACGGATGGCCAGGGCGAGGAGCGCACGCTCCAGCTTCCCGAGGGGATCACCACCGTCGGCCGGGGTCGCGCCAACGGCATCCGCATCAGCTGGGACGAGGCCATGGCCCGCGCCCACTTCGCCCTGCACCGCAAGGGGAAGAAGGTGCTGATCCGCGACCTTGGCACCGAGACGGGCACGAAGGTCAGCAACATCGCCATCAAGGGCGAGCGTCAGCTGGGGCCCGGCGAGGTCATCATCGCCGGCGACACCCAGTTCAAGCTCGAGCTCCGCAAGACCGCCACCGCCGCGGCGGTCACGGCCACCGCCGCCGTCGCCGTCAGCATCCCGGGCTGACCGCGGGCCCTCTCGTCAGTCGAGGTACTCGTCGAGGATCTCGGCTTCCTTGGCCATGTTGTCGACCATGAGCTGCAAGGCGCCATCCTCGCCGATGATCCCGCCGGTGATCTCGGCCTCGGCCCACGTGGTGCCGAGCCGGAGGGCATGCCCTTCCCAGGGAATCGTGATGCCGAAGTACAGCTGCTCGTTGACGGTGAGGATGTCCGGAGAGGACGTGGCCGGCCGCGTGATCCAGGTCCGGTGCAGGAAGACGTCCGACCCATCCTCCAGCTGCACCCAGCGGAACTGGGCCCGGCTCTTGGTGTAGATGGTGATGATGCCTGCGATCTTGGTCTCGACGTCGTTGTCGGTGGTGAGTCGGTCGAGCTCCTTCGACATGAAGTCCTCGGCGTCGTCGTAGTAGACGCGCTCGTGGGCCTTGTAGTTGTCGAAGATCTCTTCCTGCTCGTCGACCACGAGGGCCCGGGCGATGGGCTTGACGTTGTGGTCGATCTCCCCCGACACGGAGGCGCCACCGACCGGCCCCAGCCCCGATTCCCGGTTGGGGTTCACCGACTGGATGACGGACTCGTCGAGGTCGCGGACGGTGTAGCCCTCCGCCGTCTCGTCGGAGTACTGGCCCAGCCAGTCCACCAGGTTCTGGACGCCGAGCTCGAGATCGGCGCTGTCGTCGGCCGGGTCCCACATGCGCTCGAAGAGGAATCCCGCCAGCTCGGAGAGCTCCGTGGGCGCCTCGGGCGGCGCCTTCCGACAGGCGGTCGTGGCGACGAGGACGGGAAGAAGGGTCATGAGGGAGCGGCGCACGGGGCCTCCAGGATGATTTCACCGTATCCGACACCTGAACCGGTGAGCAACGCCCAAGCAGACGGCCGTGGGTCCCAAAAAAATCGACGGAATCGGTTGCGCTTTCGTCGCACAGGGGTGTCCGACCTCAGGGAACGACGCTGGAGACCCCATGACCAAGACCCTCGCCGCCGCCGCCTTGACCGTCGCCGCCGCCTTTGCCCTCGGCTCGTCCGGGCTCCCGGGCTGGCTCATCGACCTGGCCCTCGCCCAGTGGGGAACCCCCGACCTGCTGGCTCCGTACCTCAGCTGACGAGTGCGCCGCCGTCGGCCGCCGCCCGATGCGCGGGGCGCAGCAGGTCCGACACGGTCTTCACCGGCTGGAAGACGTGGGCGGGAAGCTCCACGAAGAGGGTGTTCCAGCCCGCCATGCTCCCGTTCCACAGCCCGGGCCGCTCGACGGCCACGACCTTGCGCCCGTGGTGGCTGCGCTCGACCCGCATCGCCTGCTCCTCGTCGACGTAGTCCTGCAGCGGCCAGCGCCCGCTGGGACCGAGCACCGCCAGCGCCATGTCGGCCGGGTTGAAGTGGGTCGCCTCTGCCCGAGCCTCGCGGTGGTGGGGGTCGCCGCCGTCGATCTGGCAGCCTTCGAGGATCTGGGGACGCAGGAGCCCGCGGGCATCCGCGACCCAGTAGGGCCCGCCTCCCGGCTCCCCTCGGTCCCGAACCATGCCGCAGACCCGGAGTGGGCGATCGAGCTGCTCCAGAGCCAGGTTCTCCGGCACGACGACACCGAAGCGGGATCGGAGGAGGATCTGTGCCGCCACCGCCGAGCCCCGCTGCAGCACCGACAGGACCTCCCCGTGGAGCTCCGCGAGGCGCCCCAGCATCCGAAGCCGCCAGCGGAGGACCTCGTCGCGGTGGTCGGGGTGGACGACGTTGTCGACGTTCTTCACCAGCACGAGGTCCTGGGCCACGGCGTCGAGGTTCGGGAGCAACGCACCATGCCCCGACGGACGGAAGGCCAGCATCCCCATCTCGTCGCGCAGGGCCCGCAGGTCCGGCCCGAAGCCGAGGGTGTCGGACGCCGGATCCTGCACGGACAGCGTAGCGCGCCCGGCAACCGCGGCCTCCATCCCATGGCGGTGCTTCTCCGAGGTGGTGAAGTGCACAGACGCCAGCCCCAGGGCATCGGCCTCGTCGAGGTGGTCCTCCACCAGGGTGCGCCCCTGGCCGTGGACCGGCAGCAGCGCCTTGGGGGACCGACCCCAGCGCTCGACGGTGGCCCTCAGCGCTTCGAGGGTGGTGCCGGCGGGCTCCGTGATGGGGAGGGACCGCAGGTGCTCCACGGCCTCCGCCTGGTCGGGATCGTCCCGGCGGATCGCGAGGTGCCAGGACGCGAAGAGACGGGTGGCGGCCCCGGAGGCCGGCACGAAGGCCATGGCCCGACGAACGGCGGAGCGTCCCAGCACCTCGTGGCGCTCGTCGAGAGGGCTGATGCCGTCGCCGAGGGTGCAGGGGCGCACCAGGTCCACGCGCGGAATCCCTCGCCGGAGCAGCTCGAGGTGATGGCGCACCGTGGTGGGCGAGCGACCACCCGCGGCTACCTCTTCGTCGAGATCGTCGATCCAACCGCGCACGATGCTCCCTCTACCTGTGGCTCCCCCCCTTAGCCGGTTCCTGGCCGTGCGGCGGCACTTGAGGTCCATCCCGGAAGATGCGAAAATCGCCCACGGCAGGTCCGTCCGCACCCCATCCGAGGTCCAGCTCTCGTGCGACGTGAGATAGGGTGCGAACGGCCTGCTTTCCCCTTTCGGGGTTGGCGGACCGATTGTTCCCGGCCGGATCGGCCATCGTCAACCGGAACCTAGGAGCTGCGACATGTGCGGTCGCTTTGCCCTCACGGCACCCGCCAGTGCCATCGCCGAGATCTTCCAGGTCGATGTGTTGCCAGAGGTGCTGCCCCGCTACAACGTCGCCCCCAGCCAGCAGGTCGCCGCCCTCGTCCGCCAGGAGGACGGCACTCGCCAGATGACGACCTTCCGCTGGGGCCTGATCCCGAGCTGGGCGAAGGACCCGAAGATCGCCTACAAGATGATCAACGCACGCAGCGAGACGGCCGCCAGCAAGCCGGCGTTCCGGGCGGCTTTCAAGCGGCGGCGCTGCCTGATCCTCGCCGACGGCTTCTACGAGTGGACCCGCCGGAGCAAGACCGACAAGGTCCCTCACCTCATCCAGCTCGACGACGGGCGCCCCTTCGCCATGGCGGGGATCTGGGAGCGGTGGGTGTCCCCCGAGGGCGAGGAGATCCTCTCCACGGCGATCCTCACCACGGGCCCCAACGAGCTCATGGAGCCCATCCACAACCGGATGCCCGTGATCCTGCCCACCGAGCGGGAGGCCGACTGGCTCGACCCAGAGGCCTCCAGGGAAGCACTCCAGGAACTGCTCGTACCCTTCGACGCCGCCTCCATGCAGGAGCGCATCGTCACCAAGCGGGTGAACAACGCACGGCACGAAGGGCCCGACGTCCAGGGCGCCCCGGAGGAGGAGGAAGCGTGAACAACAAGGCCGTCATGGCGGGTGTGGTCGCCCTTGCGATCGCCGGGGGCCTGACCGCGATGTTCGTGATGGGGCAGGACACGTCCGATCCCCCCGGTTTGTGGAAGGGGGAGGCCGCCGACTGCGGACCCGGCATGAGCAAGGGGGAGCTCGACGAGGCCCTGCAGCTCGGCACGACCTTCCTCCTCGCCAACCAGCGGCCCGAGGGCAACTTCGCCTACGAGTGGGACTGGAGGAAGCAGGTCGACAGCACCGGCGACAACGAGGTGCGACAGGCTGGAGCGACGTGGGGTCTCGCCCTGATCCTCCACGACGACCCGTCGAGGACCGACGTTCGGGACGCCCTGCTCCGATCCCTCGACTTCTGGAAGGCCCGGGCGGTCGTGGATCCTGCCCCGAGCGAGCCCGACACCCCCACCGACCCAGCGACGGAGGAGCCTGCCCCCGACGCGCCGCCCCGGCGTCGCTGGGTGATGTACGGGACCCAGCGGGGAAGCACTGGCGCCGTCGCCCTCCTCACCCTCGCCCACATCGAGCTGCTCCGGTCCGGCGCGGAGCTCCCCGAGGGCCGCAAGGAGGAGGTGGAAGAGCACCTCGACCAGCTCCTGGCCATGATCCGAAGCCAGCGGAGCCCCAAGGGAGGCTTCTACGCCTTCTACCAGCCTGACGGCACCGGCTTCGGCAAGGCGAACCCCTACGCCGACGGCGAGTGCCTCCTGGCCACGGTCAAGGCCGCCAACCACCTGGGCCGCTCCGACCTCCTGCCCGACGCTGTTCGCTGGGCTCGACAGGACCAGGTCCGCAACGTGCAGATCCCCCGGGCCGCCGACCCCGACCCCGACACCACCAAGGGCTACTACCAGTGGGTCTCGATGGCCTGGTGGGAGCTGGCCCACTCCGAGCAAGCGCAGGCCGAGCCCTGGGGGGAGTGGCTGATGGAGCTCGCGGTGTGGATGATCGACGAGCACCGCACCCTCAAGCGCCGGCGCAACACCTCGTACGCCTACGAGGGCATCGTGCCGGCCTACGCCTGGGCCAAGGAGCACGGCGACCCCCGCGCCGACAAGTTCCGCTGCGTGATCGACCAGGGGCTGCGCAAGCTCACCACCTGGCAGCTGGGGCACTCCCTCGCCAACGACTACGTGAAGAAGGCGAGCCCCGACGACGCGCGGGGCTGGGGCGGCATCCAGAACGCCAAGAACGAGGCCCCTCTCCGCATCGACGTCACCCAGCACCAGATGCACGCCATCATCCTGGCTCGCCGTCACTACCCCTGAAGCTCGGCACGGATGGCCGCGATGGCTCGGTCCAGGTCGTCGTCGCTGACGTAGAGCTGGGCGGACAGTCGCAGGACGAGCCGGCCCATGAGGGGCTGTGACCACAGCTGGACGCGGTGCTTCGCCCACACCCGTCCCACGAAGCGGTGGGCCGACGCCTTGTCCGCCGGGAGCCCCCTCAGCTCGAAGGGCACCATGTGGTGCAGGACGTCCGGCGGGGCCAACAGCCTCAGTCCGAGCTCCGCACCCACCCGCTCGGCGATGTGGCGCGCCTGAGCGTCGTTGCGTTCCTGGATCGCCGTCCAGCCCCCGGACGCCGCCGCGAAGTCCCAGGCGGCCGGAACCGCGAGCCAGGCCGACGGGTCCCGGGTCCCCTGCTTCTCGAAGGCAGAGGCGAAGCCGTCGTCGAGGTAGAGCGAGAGCACCGGGGGCGCCAGGCGCTCACGGGCGTCGGGCCGGGCGTACAGCACCGCGCAGCCTTTGGGGGTGAAGGCCCACTTGTGGAGGTTCCCCGTCCACCAGTCGGCGCCGAGGGCGGCCAGATCCACGGGGAGCTGTCCGGGAACGTGGGCGCCGTCGACCAGCACGCGGGTGCCACGCTCCTGGAGCCAGGGCACCAGCGTCTCCACCGGGAAGCGGCTGGCCGACACGCTGGCCACGTGGTCCAGCACGGCGACCCGCACGTCGTCGCGCCAGGCACCCTGCACGGCCTCCGTGACCTGCTGGGCGTCGTCGAGGGGCCACGGGACCTCGGCGACCCGCAGCGTGCAGCCGGTGCGACGCACGACCCAGTGGAGCGCCGTGGCCACCGCGGCGTAGGCGTGGCTGGTGGTGAGCAGGGCATCCCCGGGGCCCAGGTCGAGGGAGCGCAGGACCGCCGAGATGCCGGTGCTCGCGTTGTCGACGAAGACCAGATCGTCCGCTGGCGCGCCGAGGGTGCGGGCCACCGGCTCGATGGCCGCCCGCAGCCGAGGCATCAGCCCGTCGTAGAAGGCCATGGGCTGCGCCTCGAGCTCGTTCTGCAGGGCTCGCTGCCTGCGGAGGACGACCCCGGGGGTGGCCCCGAAGGACGCGTGGTTGAGGTAGGCCACCGCCGGGTCCAGGACGAAGGCCTCGGCGCCCGGCAGACTCAAGACTCCTCCCCGCTCAGCACCACCATCCGCTCGCCTCCCTGCAGGGTGCGGTGGAGGGGTGGGTTGACCGTCACCTGGCCATCCAGCTCCACCGACACGAGCACGGCGCGGCTGTTCTCCAGCAAGTGGCGATGCAGATCGCGGACGGTGTGGCCGCCCATCTGCTCCGGCACCTCCCAGGTGTGGAAGCTGTTGCCGTGCTGGCCCGTGAGGATCTCGTCGAGGACCTGCACGAGCCCCCGGTTGCGACTCACCGACCCCACGATCATCCCGCTGTAGAAGTCGCCGACGACGATCTCCTCCACGCCACTCATCCTCAGCAGCTCCACGTTCTGCCGGCTGTGGAGCATGGCCACGGTGTACGCCGTGGGCTTCATGCGCTCGACGGTGAGGGCCGCGAGGACGGTGCGCGCATCGCAGTCCTGAGCGGAGCGAGGGATCAGCTCGTCGGCCAGGAGCACCACCTGCTCGGCCCGCTCCAGGTTGACAGCCTCCAGCACGTCGACCCGCGTGTAGTCGCCGATGTGGCGGTACAGCCGCTCGGCCGGCAGCTCTGGAGGGAGGTCCTCCTCGGGCACCGGCCGCTCGGTCACCAGGACGACGCAGCGGTCGGAGGGGGCATTGGCACCGAGCAGCTCCCGCAGGACCGTGGGGGCCGCCTGGTTCCAGCCGCAGACCAGGACGTGATCGATGAGCTCGTCGATGTCCAACTCGTGGACCTCCAGCCGCCGGGAGAGGCCAGCCACCATCCCGGCGGAGACCGTACCGACGAACACGCCGAACAGGGTCAACCCACCGAGCATCAAGATCAAGGTCGTCCAGCGTCCCACCGGGGTGTGGGGCGTCCCGCCGATGGGCTCCCCCCCGATCAGGCTGTACGCAGCGAACCACATGGAGCCGTCGAAGCGTGCGAAGTCCGGGTTCCCCTCCCCTTCCACGATCGTGAGCACCATGGCGCACATCACCACGAGGACCACCGTGGCCACCGAGAGCCCGAGCAGCTCGGCGCCCGCACGTTTCGCGAGGTTGACCCTGGCGATGCGACGGTTGAACAGCATGCCGGCCCGGAACAGGCGCAGCACCCGCAGCACCCGGAGGAAGCGCAGGGGGCGCACCAGCGGGAGCACCGAGAGGATGTCGATCCAGTAGCGCTCGAAGAAGCGGGTCTTCTTGCGGGCCGTCCAGAAGCGGAGGGTGAGCTCGATGGCGAAGAGGAACGTGAGCGCATCCCCCATCAACATCAGCGGGGGGCGGAGCCGCTCCACCACCACGACCTCGAGCACGGTGAGCACCACGCTCACCACGATCATGACGAGCAGCGTCAGCTCCACCGCCGTGGAGTTCATCCGCCGCTCCACCTCGCGTCGCAGCCCCACCCACACCCCTCGTTGCGCGGGCTAGGATGCCACATGCTCTCGTGGTTGGTCCTTCCCCTCGCCCTCGCCCAGGGGGTCCCCGTCGCCGTCGACGCCGACGAGGCGCCTCCAGCGGGTGTCGATGCCCCCGAGGGGCTCGACGATGCCACCCTCCAGGCCGCCGCGGCCAAGGTCCTCCCCCTCGTGGAGAAGCACGCGGGGCGCCCCTTCGCCGTGCCCCCCAAGGTGACCCTGGCGGGCGGTCAGGCCTTCCGAGACGTCGTCCTGGAGGAGAACCGCCTCATCTTCGATCGGGTCTTCGCCGAGAGCCCACCGGAGATCCGGCAGCGCCTGGCCGAGCAGGCGGCGTGGGGCGCCGAGTACGGCGTGCTCGGCAAGTACGGTGTGTTCACCGACACCCTCTACATGAGCGAGGGACCGCTCCGGATGGCGGCCGCCACGCTGGAAGGCGACCGCTTCGACGACGTGCTCCTGGTCATCCTCGCCCACGAGCTCACCCACGCCCTCCAGGACCAGCACATCCCGATGGACGGGCTGCTCGAGGCCATCGACGACCAGGACGCGCTGTGGGCCGCGTCGGGCTCGTGGGAGGGCTTCGCCACGTGGGTGGAACAACAGGTGGCCCACGACCTCGGCCTCGACGACGTCTTCTGGGGCATGACCAAGCTCCAGGGGTGGGGCGCCGAGGGCCTGCAGCAGCCTCTCAGCTTCGAGACCTGGGCGGTGTACGGGCAGGGGCGCAACTTTGTCGAGCACCACCATGCGAAGGGGGAAGACCACCTGTGGAAGGTGCTCGCCGAGCCTCCCCACCGCACCTGGATGCTCTTCGACCCGGCCCGCTACACCCCCACGCCCGAGCCCTTCCCCGTCGACTTCTCTCCCGCCCTCAGCGGCACCGAGCACAAGCTCACCTCCAAGAAGGAGTGGGCCTCCCACATCACCACCCTGGGCGACCTCGAGCTCCGCCAGGACGCCCTGTTCGGCCACACCGAAGAGGAGCTCGACGAGCTGATGGCCCACCTCGTGCACGCCCAGAAGCTCGAAGGCGCCCTTCCCGACCGTGGGGTCGACGTCCGGGTGATGCTCTTCGACGACGAGACGTGGACCCGCCGCTACCTCGAGCTTCTCCGGGCCCAGGCGAAGGGAAGCGCCGACAACCTGGGCAAGCGCTACGGCGTCCCCATCGAGCTCAGCTACACCGACTTCCCCCTCGAGAACATCACCGTCGACGACAGCACGCTGCGCACCACCCGCCGCCCCATCGGCGGGGGCCGGCACAAGGAGACCCGCGCGGCCTGGGTCGTCCAGGATCGGCTGGTGCTCGTGGTCCGGGCAGAGAACTTCCGGCCGGGGCTCCGCCTCGTGTGGGCGGTGGAGCACCTGCTGACCGGCCTCGAGGCCATCGAGCTGCCGGAGTGATCGACGCCATCGACCGCGCGCTCCGGGACGTTCCGCTGCTCCCCTTCCTGGACGGACCCGCACCCAAGGCCGACGACGTCGCCCCGTCCATTGGCTGCGGGCAGCGCGGGACGCCTCCCGACACCGTGCGGCGGCTCCTCCGCGAGGCGGACGTGCGCGCGGGGCTACGCGTCCTCGAGCTCGGGAGCGGCACCGGCTACACCGCCGCGGTCACGGCCCAGCTCGGCGCCCTCGTCCACGGCGTCGAGCTCGAGCCAACCCTCGTCGAACGGGCCCGACAGACCCTGACCTCCATCGGGTCGACCGCGACGGTCCACCAGGGGGATGCCGCCGGTGGATGGCCCGCCGAGGCTCCGTACGACGTCGTCCTCGCGACCATCGCGGTGCGACGGCTCCCACCCGCCTGGCTCGCCCAGCTCGGCCCAGCGGGGGTGTTGGTGGCCCCCATCGGCCCCGCCGACGGACGCCAGGAGCTCACGGTGTTCCGACGCCTCGATGGACGCCTGGAGCGAACGGGTCGCGGTCCCGCCCGCTTCGCCCCGCTCAGAGGTCTCTGACGCCCCGGTAGGCCCGGTGGTAGTACAGCAGCGGCTCGCCGGGGGCCGTGCGCGCCCCCACGACCCGACCGATGGTGATGGTGTGGTCCCCCTGCGGGATCAGCGCGTGGAGCTGGCACACGAGGTGGGCCAGGGCGCCCTTCACCACGGGCTGGGCCCAGGGGCTCCACGACCCGTCGATCTCGGTGAACTCGGTGGTCGGCTCCCGACCGGGCCGCGCGAAGTAGTTGCTCGCCGCCTGCTGCTCGGACGCCAGGATGCTGACCGCGAAGCCGCCGCTGTCGCGGATCATGTCGGGCATCCGGTTCTCGTTGTGGAGGCACACGAGGACGAGGGGCGGATCCAGCGACAGGGAGGAGAAGGAGCTCACGGTCAGCCCGTACAGGAGCCCCTCGTGGTTCGTCGTGACCACCGACACACCGCTCGCCCACTGGGACAACACCCCCTTGAACGCCTCGGGAGCGGCGGCCGGAGCTTCGCGGAGGAGCTTGTGGGGGTCGACGCTCGGGCCTGGGGCGTCGACATCGGGGAAGCCATCGCTGCTCATCAACCCTCCTCGAGGATGCGGAACCGAAGGACGGTGCGGCCCACCATGATGACCTCTCCACCCGACAGGTCGATCTCGGTGATCCGGGCGCCGTTCACCACCGTGCCATTGGCGGAGGCCTCGTCGATCAGCTTGAAGCCGCCGGGGCTGCGCTCCACCTTGCAGTGGACCGGCGACAGACGGCTGTCACCGGGAATCGACATCCCACAGTGCTTGGACTGACCGACGGTCAGCACGTCGTCGACAGCCACCTGCTGGCCGCGATCGGCACCCGACATGTACTCCAGGACGGCCTGAAGACCCGAGGCGGCCTCCTCCGGGCTCGCGAAGAGCCCATCGACCCCGTCGTCCTTGGGGCTGGCGCCATCTGGAGAGGGCGCGTCCATGGCCCCGTCGTCGCCCACCTGCTCGGCAGCCTGCCCGGCCGCCATGGCAGCGATCGGCTCCGGCGGCATCGACGGGGAGCTGAGCCCCCGAACCCCCGAGGGCAGCGGGTCGGGCTCGGCCTGGAGGGCCTCGACGTCGTCGCTGGCGAACTCCGCAGGGAAGCCGAACACCCCTGCTTCGTCGTCGTCGACGGCCGCTTCGGGCCCGTCGTCGGGGGCCAGCGTCGGCGAGGGAGGCTCGGCCTCCTCCCGGACCGGCGGCGGCGCGTCGACGATCACCGGCGTGCCCTGCAGGACCGGCACGGGGGGTGCGTCGGCCGAGGCGGGGTCCACCTCCCGAGCGTCGACGACCTCGACGTCCCACGAGGCCTCCTGGGGCGTGGGGGTCGGAGCCTCCATCACGGCGGCCGCAGCCTCCGCGGGCTTCTCGAAGACGACCAGGTCGTCGGCGGCCACGGGGTCCTCGACGTCGTTGGGGGCCTCGACCTCCCCGGGTTCGTCCGCGACGGGTTCCTCCTCGGACGACGCGTCGTCCGCAGGCGCCGCCATGACCTCGGCGTCGGAGGCCTCCTCAGGCTCGAAGGCGTCGGCCCCCGGGGCATCCGCCTCGGACGGCGTGCCACCGTCGTCGGGCACGGCGTCGGCGTCGTCCGGCTCTGCGACCCGCTCCACCACCTCGTCCTCTTCCTCGCTGGGGTCCTGGGGAAGATCCGACTCGGCGCTGGCCTGCGCGTCCTCGTCGTGGGCGGGCGCCGGCTCCATGCCGTGCTTGGCGAGCATCGCCTCCACCTCTTCCCGGGGAACCTCCTCGCTGAGGGACGGCATCTCCAGGAGCTCGTCGGGGCTCTCCTTCGTCAGGTCCACCTCCTCCGACGGCAGGTCGGCGAGGAACTGGGGCTCCGGCGGCCCCTCCTCTCCGGGCGGGGGTGCGTCGGAGGCCACCACCGGCTCGGCGGCGGTCTCCTCGGCAGCCTCCTCCGGTGCTTGGGGGTCGCCAGCCTCGTCGCCGACCTCCTCCTCGACGGGCGCGTGGTCCGCCGGAGGCTCGTCGGCCGGGGCCTCCTCTGCCTCGACGTCGCCTGGCTCCGCCCCCTGGAGGCGAGCGGCCATCGCCTGGACCTCGGGGGGCATGTCGAGGGCCTGGGTGGCCTCCAGATCGGCGTCGTCCTCGTCGAGCTCCACCTCCTCGGACATCGGCGAGAGTTCGACCGAGGGATCGTCGTCGGCCGTGAGATCCGGCAGGGTCGGCAGCTCTTCAGCGTCCTCGTCGGACGCCTCCGGCTCCTGCACGGGGGCGGGCTCCGGCGGCTTGGGCGGAGGCCGGCGCACCGGCTTGCGGCGCTTGGGCGGCAGCTGCTCCACGTCGTCGACCGCGCTGTAGGTGAAGCGGGTCTCCCCGATGGTCACCCGCTCGCCGCTGACGAGCCGCCACAGGCCTCGCTCCTCCCCGTCGACCCGTACGCCTCCCTCTCCGGCCTCGATGTAGATGCGACCCGCCTGGCGGTACAGGCGGCCGTGGCCCTCCACCACGGCGTCGTCATGGATGATCTGCATGTCGCAGTCGTCTTCGCGGCCGAAGCGAACCGCGTCGGTGCTCCGGTCCAGCAGCAGCCAGACGGACTGGTCGCGAACCAGGGCCGCGACGGGCCCTTCGAGGAGCTCCGGCTCGGCGGGCTCGTGGGTCTGGATCCATGCCTTGGGGGGCGGCGGCTCGGTCCGAGCCCTCTGGAACAGGGTGCTCCACGCGGCCGGCCCGGTGAGCGCGTCGATCGTGCCCGCGATGGGCGCCGGCTCGGGGGGAAGCACGTGGCGCTCGGCGTCGGGATCGAAGTCCTCGTCGCCCAGGACCGGAGCGGACCAGCCGTAGGCCACGTGCAGGGGGAAGTCGCTGGTGCGGCCCTCCGTGCACAGGGCCCGGGCGACGTCGATGGGCTCGACCCAGGCCGGGAAGGCCTCGCCGAGGCGGTCGTAGAGCTCGGCACCCGCCAGCTCGTTGCGGATCAGGACCTCGGCGACGCCACAGGCGAGCCGCATGGGAGAGGCTCCTCCCTGGACGATGGCCTGGCCGAGGGGTGTGAGGCGGAGCCACTCCGCCATCGCATCCGGATCCAGCATCGCCACGAGCAGGCGGGCAAGGGCCTCGGAGGTGGCGAAGCGCTTGGGGACCGCCTTGACCCAGGGGGCCCGATCGACGCCGTCGTGACCGCCACGAGCGGTCAGGGCCACCTTGGCGAGCCCCCACCATCCCCGCACGGAGAAGGGCTCCAGCTCGAGCGCCCGGTTGTACCAACCCATGGCTGGCGTGATGCGGCCCTGGATCCACGCCAGGTCCCCCATTCCGAGGCAGGCCTCGACCTTCTGGGGCGTGCGCTCCACCGACTTGAAGGCCCGCAGGAGTCGGTCGAAGACATCACCGGCGGCGTCGACGTCGCCCCGAGCGAGCAGCATGGGACCGGCCGTCTGCAGGGAGGGCACATGGTACGGCGTGAGACGAAGGGCTTCGTGGAGCCGCTCCATCGCCTCCTCGGCCCGCCCCTGCCTGAGGAGGATGGCCGCGTAGGCCGCGCAGTCTGCTGCACGCTCGCTCGCCTCGGGCTCTTCCGTGTCCCGCCCCTTGTAGGTGTCCCACAGCCGCTCGTAGAACGGCAGCGCGCGCTCGTGCTGGTGGGCGCGGTGGTGCATCCGGGCGAGGTGACGCAGGGCGACCACGTGGCGCGGGGCTCGCTCCAGCAGCGAGTGGTAGACCTCGAAGGCCTCCTCTTCGTGGTGCACGGAGCCAGCGATGATGCCGGCTCGCAGCAGGGTGGGCGAGGCCGACGCCAGGTCCTGCTGACGGGCCTGGGCGATCATGAGCTTGATGACCCGACGCCACTGCCCGCGCTCGGCCCGGATCCGCTCCAGCTCCGAGGCGAAGTCGAGCTCGCTGTGGCCATGGCCCTCCGCGCGATCGATCCAGGGAAGCCCCTCGTCGACCCGATCGAGCTGCTCGATGAGGGTGCGCCCGATGGCGTACTCGACCTCGGCCACCTCGGCCCCGTCGACGAGGTAGTCCAGGAGCTCCTTGCCGTAGGCGACGAAGGCCTCGCCGTCCTTCGCGTCGCGGGTCAGTCGCATCAGCGCCCGCAGCGCCGTCATGGCCTGCGTGGGGGTGCGATGCTCGGAGAGCACCTGACCCCAGACCTCGCGGGCGGAGGTGGCGTCGTCGAGCTGGTTCTCGTTGATGTCGGCGAGCTCGGCACGGAGCAGGACGCGCCGCCCCGCGTCCCGCTGACGGGCCTGGGTCCACAGGAGCTCGGCCAGTCGCCCCCACTGGTTGGTGCGCTCGGCGACCACCCGCAGGGCGCGGAACAGCGCCTCCACGTCCGGGGTGCGCTCGAGGGCCTTGGCGAGGTGCGCGTGGGCCTTGTCGTAGGCCCCCATGCGCGTGTACACGTCGCCGAGGATGGTGCGGTACTCCACACCTCGGTGAGGCTGGGTCTTCAGCAGCTTCTCGAAGTGCCCCGCGCCGACCGCGAGTCGGTCGCGGTCCAGCGCCCGATCGGCGAGGGTGCGCACGAGCTCCGGGTCGCTCATCAGCTCCCGGAGGAGCGTCCGGACATCGGGGTAGCGACGGGAAAGGTCCCACTCGGTGGCCTTGCCGACCACTCTCTTCACCGCCTCCGGGGCGTCGACCGCCTCGATGAGGCGAGCCGGGTCCCGCAGCACCCAGACGGGCAGATCGCCCCGATGCAGGGCGAACAACGCCATCATCCCCAGGCCGTACACGTCGGCCGCGGGCTGGGGGACGTAGTCCTTCTCGCTGGTCTCGGGCGCCGCGTACAGGGAGCCCCAGCCTGCGCTGGCGGCAGAGGGCCCGACGGCGAAGTCCACGAGGTGGGCGGTGCCGTCGGCGGAGTGCATGACGTTGCCGGGGCGCACGTCGCCGTGGACCACCCCTGCGTCGTGGGCATGCCGAAGGGCGTCGGCGACCTCCACGATCACCTGCAGGGCCGCGAACGCGTCGAAGCCGTCTCGGGTGACGCGTCCCTTCAGGTTGCCCACCGCGAAGAAGCTCTGCGCGACGTAGACCCAGCCTTCCTGACTGCGGTCGGCGTCGAAGACCTTGCCGATGTTGGCGTGGTCGAGCTTGACCAGCTTGATGCCCCGCCGGCGGAACGCATCGACCGACGCGGCGTCGTCGGTCCACGCATCGTAGAAGACCGACAGGTAGACGAAGCGGCCATGGACACGGTCCCAGGCCTTCCAGTGGCCGTGGACGCGGTCGTTGCTCAGCTGGTCGATGAGGCGGTAGCGGCCGTCGGCGAGGAACTCCCCCGCGTGGAGGCGAGCCCCCTTTCGCATGGCGGCGGCCGTCCGGAGGATGGCCTCGTTCCGGGCTTCGTCGTCGCCCCCCTCGGTGTCGCGGGCGAAGTACAGCGCCGCGAGACGCTCCCCCAGCTCCTGGTAGGTGGCGTCGGCGTAGACCGGCATGATCCGGGGCACCGAGTCGGTGAGGTCGTCGTCTTCGAGCAGGTCGTCGGCGTCTGGCAGCTCCGCCATGTCGCTCCTCCGCAAGGGGTTGGCATCCTACTTCACGGGCAGAGCACGTCGTAGTCGAGGCTCCCGGGGTCCCCCAGCGTCCCCGCCGTGGGCGCATTCCGTCGGGTCCTTTAGATGGTCGACGGGAGGGATCGGGCATGCATCCGATGGCGCGCCGCTGGCCCGGACGAGGGCCATGGGACGAGGTGTGGTTCCTGGAGGCGTCGGTGGCACCGGGACAGAGCGTGTGGATCCGCTACGTGCTCGGCGACGGCCCTCACCGTCGCGGACTGGCCACGTGGGCCATCGCCACCACCCCCGAGGGCCTGCTGGCCGACCAGGGCCGCTACGACCTCGGAGGCCTGCGCCCAGACCGCCCGATCGCCCTCGACGACGAGCTCTTGCTCCACGGAACCGACCCTGCGACCGTCCCGACCGGTGGCCGCGGCGAGGGGCGTGCGAGGGGCCGTGCGGGGGAGGCTCACTGGGACCTGGAGCTGTCCGTGGGGCCTCGTGCACACCGGATGGTCCCCAGCCTCGTCGAGCGCCTCGGCGTCGGCCGCACCTACGTCCCGGCGCTCCTCGACCTCCACGTGTCCGGGGAGGTGGTCATCGGTGGGCGTCGCTTCTCGTTGGAGGGCGCCCCGGCGGTGCTCGGTCACATCTGGGGGGCCACCAACCGAACCACCGAGTGGGCCTGGTGCCACGGCCACGACGCCGAGCGCGGTCTCCTGTTCGAGGGCCTGAGCGTCCGGCTCGGCACCCTCCCCTTGCTCACCACCCTGGGCCTGTGGATCGGCGACGAGCACATCGGCATCTCCCACGCCCGGCACCTGGTCCGTACCCGCAGCCGTATCGACGGCGATGCCTGGTCCTTCTCGGCACGACGTCGGGGCGTCCGGGTCGTGGGCGAGGCCCGTCTTCCGGCCCAGGGCATCGCGTCCGTCCGCTACCTGGACCCCGCCGACGGTCAGGTCCGCGCCTGCCGCAACAGCGGTCAGAGCCAGCTACGCCTGGACGTGACCTCCGGGGGCCAGACCCGCCGATTCGAGCTGCGCGACGCGGCCTTCGAGATCGCGCGCCTCGGCGAACCATCGGGGCCAGTCCTGCTCTCCGACTGAGGGCGGAATACGTGGGGTGTCGGTCATGCAGCCACCGACTCGCATCCAGCTCGGCCCGTTCGTCCTCACCGACCCCATCGCGGGGGGCGGGATGGGACAGGTGTGGCTGGGCAAGCACGTGAACACCGGGCTCCCCGTGGCGGTCAAGGTCGTCCGCCGGGAGCTCGCCACCGTGCCGGCCCACGTCGCGACCTTCCGAAACGAGGTCCGGGCCATGGCGCGCCTCGACCACCCCTGCATCCTCACCGTGCTGGACTACGGCGAGGTCGATGCCCAGGCGGCCGCTCGGTCCCAGGGGACGATGCTGGAGGGCAGCCCCTACCTGGTCATGGAGTACGCCGGCGGTGGCTCGCTCCGGGACCTGTCGAGTCGACTCAACTGGGCCGACGTACGGCGGGTGCTGCTCTCCCTCCTCGACGCCCTGGCCCACGCCCACGCCCAGGGGGTCGTGCACCGCGACTTGAAGGCCGGCAACGTCCTCATCGCCACCCGCGACGACGTGCGACCCGGCCTGAAGCTGGCGGACTTCGGCATCGCCCACGCCTTCGAGGCGCAGATCACCCGCGACGACCGGGCCGAACAGGCGGCCGGCACCCTCCAGTACATGGCGAGGGAGCAGCTCGCCGGTGCCTGGCGGGACTACGGCCCATGGACCGATCTGTACGCCGTCGCCTGCCTCGCGTGGCGCCTGATCACGGGGTCGCCGCCCTACCATGGGGTCCCGCGGGAGGAGCTGCTGGAGGCGCAGGTGCTCGGGCCGACCACGCACCTCCCGGAGGGCTTCCCTCCCGCGTTCGAGGCCTGGCTGCGCCGCATGCTGGCCCACGACCCGCGCCACCGCTTTACCCGGGCTGCCGACGCCGCATGGGCCCTGATGGGCATCGGCGAGACCCCCGCCCCTGCCACGGATGCGGATGACATCCAGGTGGCCGTGCCGCTGTCCTTCGACCCCCGGGAGCTCGCCGAGCAGGACACCATCCTCGGCGCGCTCCCGATGGCCTTCGCCGAGGGCGACAGCCTCCACGCCGCCGACGCCGCCTTCCCGTCCAAGGTGCCGCCCATCCCCGTGGACTGGCGTCGGGCCCGCACGGCGCCGGTGCCGATCACCCTCCACGGCGCGGGGCTGCAGCTGTTCCCGCTGCGCACGGTCCCCATGGTGGGCCGCGAGCCCGAGCGGGACCGCCTGTGGGGCCTCCTGGTGGAGGTGCACCAGCGCCCCAGGGCTCGCTTCGCCGTGGTCACCGGGCCCCCCGGCTCGGGAAAGACCACCCTCGCCCACTGGCTGTCGTCCCGTGCCCACGAGCTCGGCGCGGCGACGCCCCTCGCCGTGGACCGAGCCGCCGAGCGCGAGAGCTTCGTCCTCCCGGAGCTCGTCGTGCAGCACCTGCACCTCGGAGGCCTCTTCGGCGCCCCGTTGAAGCAGCAGCTGCGGCGAGCGCTCCTCGGGACCCCCCGGGAGCTCAGAGCGCGGGTCCTCGAGCTCCTCCAGGCCGCCCCCCGCGGACCCGTGGAGCGCTTCGCCATCGTGGAGGAGCTGCTGCGGGCCCTGATCGCACGCTCGGCCGGGTCCGATCGGTCAGGAGCTGGTCGGCCCCTCATCCTGGTCCTCGACGATGCCGATCAGGGAGAGCCCATCGCCTTCGCCCGCTGGCTGATGGACCGCCAGCACACCCATCCCCTGCCAGTCGTCGTGCTGGTGCTGGCTCGCCACGCGGACGCTCCCCGTCGGGGCGCACTCCACACCCTGGTGGCGGGTGGAGCGGTGCCGATCCACCTCGGCCCGCTGCTCCCCGCGGACCGCAGCGAGCTGGTCGGCGGCCTGCTGCGCCTCGAGCGCTCCCTCGCGGCCAGGGTCGACGAGCACAGCGCCGGCAACCCGCAGTTCGCCGTCGGGCTGGTCCGCGATCTGGTGGCCCGTCAGGCCCTGCGCCCCACCGAGGACGGCTTCGCCCTGCGTCCCGGAGAGGGGTTCCGCCTTCCCGACGCCCTCCACGACCTGTGGACCGCTCGTATCGACGCCGTTCTGGACGGGCTCGACGACGGTGCGGAGTCCGACCTCGAGCGCGCCGCCATCCTCGGCCACGACATCGACGAGTCGGTCTGGCACGCCGTGTGCGACGACCCCCGCGCCGCCCGGGGGCAGCGGACCCGGATGTCCCTCGGCGGGCTGATGCGCCGCTCGGAGCTCGCGGAGAGGCTCCTCCGCAATCGGCTGGTGGAGGAGACGGATCGGGGCTTCCGCTTCCACATCACCGGCGTACGGGAGAGCCTGATCCGCCGTGCCGACCAGGCGGACCGGTCCAAGGATCACCACAGCGCCTGCGTCCAGGCCCTCTCCGCCCTGCCCGACATCGCTCCGGAGCGCCTCGGTCGTCACCTGCGGGGCTCCGGCGAGGGGGCGGAGGCCTTCGAGCTGCTGGTGAAGGCTGCCCACGCCCACCTCGACCGCACCGACTACCGCTCGGGTCTCGGCCTGCTCTCGGAGGCCCGTGTCGTCCTCGAGACCCTGGGTGCCGAGCCCTCCGACCCACGCTGGGGGCGCGTGCTGGTGGGCCTCGCCGAGGGGTCCAGGGGCATCGGCCGAGCCGACGACGGCCTCCGCTACGCCGAGCGCGCCATCGAGCGGGCCCGGGCCCACGGCTGGCCCGACCTCGTCGACGCCACCTTCGAGGCCGCCCAGTCGGCGGTCGCCCTCCGTCAGCGAAGCATCGCCCTCCCCTACCTCGACGAGATGGAGGCCATCGCTACCCGCACCCGCAACCCCGACGCCCTCGGGCGCTGCCTCTTCGCGAAGGGCGCCCTCGATCAGGACGACCCGGCGCTCCTCCTCCGCGCCCGCGAGGTGTTCGCCCGTCTCGACGACGAGCTCGGCATGGCCAACGTCGACCGCGTCCTCGGCCGTCGGGCCCTGGTGGCCGGCTCCCTCGACGAAGCCGAGCGGCGCCTGGCCCCCGCCGCCGAGATCTACGAGCGCCTCGGCCACCGCAGCACCCTCGCCCAGACCTGGATCTCCCTGGCGGACGTCTACCGGAAGGCGGGCCGTCTGCGGGACGCCGACGTCCTGCTGGACCAGCTCCTCCAGCTGTACCGCACCACCGACCTCGGCGTGCTGGCCGTCATCGTCCACCTCAACCTGGGCCTGCTGAGGCTGATGCGGGGCAACGCCCTCGCCGCCCGGAGGGCCTTCGATCAGGCGGCCCGCCTCGGGGAGCTCACCCACCACGACGGGCTCACGGCCGCCTCCTGGGGAAGCCTGCTGGCGCCGCTGGCCATCCTGGAGGACTGGGCCGCCTACCAGACGACCCTGGAGCGGGCCAGCGAGCTGCTGGAGCGCACCGGCTTCCGGGACCCCGACCTCGTCGACACCCTGGAGCGCGCACTGGCGGCCATGCCCAGGACGTCCCCCCATCGCCCGGGGACGGAGGCGCTCCTCCAAGCACAGCGCGCCCCCTGAAGGACAGGGAGCGCGCAGCGTCTCGAAGACGACCTGGCTCTCGTAGGGGTGCCAGAGGGGGCGTCTTCCAGACCGGGGGCCGGCCCCTCGAGGCTGGCTTCGTAGGGGGGCCAGAGGGGGCGGGCCCCTCAAGGCTGGCTTCGTAGGGGTGCCAGAGGGGGCGGGTCCTCCAGACCGGGCCCCTCAAGGCTGGCTTCGTAGGGGGGCCAGAGGGGGCGGGTCCTCCAGACCGGGCCCCTCAAGGCTGGCTTCGTAGGGGGGCCAGAGGGGGCGGGTCCTCCAGACCGGGCCCCTCAAGGCTGGATCTCTCAACCGGGGAGCTTGTCGGTCTCCAGCTGGCCGTCTTCGAGCTCGGGCAGCGTGGGGTCGCACCAGAGCACGTACCAGCCCTTCGTCTGCTTCTGCTCCTCGTCGATCATCTCGCCGAAGTCGGGCAGCGTGGCCTTCTTCTCGAGCTCGTGGACCGTGGGCACGGCCTGGCCGGAGCGGACGCAGTGGGCGAAGCGGTCGCGGCGGCTGTCGATACCGACGGTGGCCTCGACCGTCTCGCGGCAGCGGCCGAGCTTCTTGCGGTTGCCCTTCTCGCAGACCTCGAGCTGAGCGTCGTTCAGGAAGCGGTACCACTTGTTGGCGAGCGCATCTTCCTTGGCGACCTCCGTCTTCTCCTTCTGCTCCTCGAGCTCCACCTTGGTGACCGCGAGCTCTTCCTTGGTCTCGGTGAGCTCGACGATGAGGCGCTCCTTCTCTTCCTCGGCGATGCGCAGCTGCTCCTGGGCGTCGGCGAGGTCGGCCTTGGCCTGCTCGAGCTCCTTCACGAGGTTGCGGCCCGAGCTGTTGCGCCGCTTGATCTCGTCCTCCAGCTCCTTGACGCGGGAGTCGCGGGCATCGACCTCGGACTGCAGCTTCTGCACCTTGGTCTGGGCCTTCTCCAGCTCGTTGACGGTCTCGTTGACCGTGGGCGCGCAGGCCTGGGCCAGCTCGGCGGCCGTCAGGTCGCGAGGCACGCTGATCTCCACCTTCTCAGCCGGCTTGATCACCCAGCCGATCATGATGCCCAACACCGCCCCGAGGGCCAGCGCGGCAATGGCCGTGGCGAAGGGAAGCACCATCGCCACGATGGGGGTGCCTCCGGGGACGTAGTCGTCTTCGTCGAAGTCAGCCATGGTTCCTCCCAGACCCGCCGGAGGGGTCTGCTATGGCGTTGCGGCCGGGACCTTACCAAGAATCGCATCGGCCGGGTCGACCCATTCGGCGGTCCACCCGAGGGCATCGAGCTGGCCCTGGATGGCGTCGCGGTCTCCGACGAGCACCCAGACCCGCACGCCGTCTGCACCCCAGTGGGCTTCCGCGACCCGCTGCACGTCCGCCGGAACGACCTCGGCGAGGGCCTGGTAGCTGGCCCGTTGCTCCGCCATGGTCGCCCCTCGGGACAGGGCCTTGAGGTAGCTCCCGTGGGCATCTCCGGCGGTCACCAGCGTCTCGTTCCACTCGGCGACCAAGCGGCGCTGAGCCAGGGTGAGCTCGGCCGCCGTCACCCCGTCATCGACCAGCCGCTGCAGCTCCTTCTCGATCTCCCCGACGGCCCCGGCGACGTCTTCCGCCTTCACGTCGACCGACACCGTGAGCACGCCGTCGTGGGGTCCACGTTCGTAGGAGGCGCTACTTCCGTACGTCCAGCCCTTGTCCTCCCGAAGGTTGGCGTTCAGCCGGGAGAGGAAGTGGCCTCCGAGGACGTAGGAGCCCGCCCATGCCGCGACGTGGTCGTCGTCCGAGCGGGACGGAGCCGTCGTGCGGAGGCGGAGGGTCACCTGCTCCTGCCCCGGGAGGGCCGAGGCCAGCACCCTGGAGCTGCCGGGGGGCGGACAGGGGATCTCCATCGCCGGCTCGCCCGGGGTGCCGAGGTCCTTCAGCATGGCCTCGAGGGCCGGCTGGACCTCCTCGTAGGCGATGTCCCCGACCGAGAGCACGGTGATCGGCGAGCTGCGCAGGAGGTCGTGGTAGGCCCCCGCCAGCTCCTTGTTCTTCAGCCCGTCGTACTGGGACAGGTCGGGTCGCTCGCCGTAGGGATGGTCGGGGGCAAACCAGCTGTAGGCGAGCAGGGCGCGGGCGACGACGCGGGGCCGGGACGGGGCCCGAAGGAGGTGGTCGCGCTCCTGATCGAGGATGTAGCGCTTCAGGTCGGCCTTGGGGAACGTGGGGCGGTGCACCATGTCGGACAGCAGCTCCAGACCGAGGGCGAGCTCCTCACGGGGGGCCTCGACACCGAACATGGCGTCGTGGGTCCGCACGCTGGAGTAGACGTCGACCTCACGAAGGTCCTCCAGAGCCTCCAGCTCGGCTGGGTCGTGGGCCTCGGAGGCCACGTCGGCCAGCCAGCCCATGGCCGACTCCACGTGGCGCCCCAGCTCCAGCTCGGCCCGCCCGCGCCGGGGCAGGATGGTGATCTCGACCTTGCGCACGCCAGGCACCGGCACGTGGAGGACCTCCACCGCGTCGGAGAGCACGTGTCGCTCGGGCTCGGGGAGGGCCAGCACGTCGGGAGGGGGCACCTCGGGGGGACCCGTGCGGTCCGGGGTGGTGGGTTCCTCCTCCACCGACGCCTCGGTGCCTTCCGGTGCCTCGTCGGCGTCGGGCTCGGCCCACGCGAGCAGGGGCAGCAACAACCAAAGGGACGCGGGGCTCATGGCAGCTCCACCGGCTCGGCTCCCTCGAGGGCGCCATCGTCGCCTCGGGGGATGTTGGAGAGGGTGCTCGGCTCGACGTCGAGCAGGTAGGTCTGGGCCACCCGGACGATGTCCTCCGAGGTGACGGCCTCGTAGCGGGCCCACTGGGAGGCCAGGCAGTTCGCCTCGCCGGTCTGTCGGTAGCAATCGACCAGCGTCCCGGCGACGTCCTCGGGGCGCTCCCAGTCGTCGAGCATCCCGGTGCGGAACCCTTGCCGCGCCCGCTCCACCTCGGCCTCGGTGGGAGGCTTCTTCACGATGGACGCCAGCTGCTTGTCGACCAGCTTGCGGAGCTTGGCGAGGGGCGTCTTCTCCGACCCGACGCGGACCATCACCTGCCCCGCCCGCTCGGACATCGCCGCGAAGGCCGTCACCTGGCTCGCCTTCGACGACTTGAAGTAGAGCGCGTCGTCGAGACGGGTCCCCTGCCCATAGGAGAGCACGTTGGTGAGTATGTCGAGGGCCGGCTCGTCGGCGTGTCCCAGCGGCACGCCCGGCCAGACCATCCACAGGACCCGCTCCTCGACATCGTCCTCCAGCAGGCCATGGCGGCCGGTCAGGGACGAAGGCAGCGGCTCCACCTCCCGCTCGCCGGCGGCCTCGCGCACCGGCACGTCGCTGAACCACCAGCGAACCCTCTCGAGCACCGCCTCCGTCTCTACGGCGCCCACGATGGCGAGCACGGCGTTGTCGCTGCGGTAGTGGCGCTGCCAGAAGTCCACCACGCCGTCGACCTCGAAGCCCTCGATGTCCGCCACGGTCCCGATGACCGGGTGGTGGTAGGGGTGGCCCTCCGGGTAGGTCAGGCGGGAGAGCGCATCCCAGTCGCGGCCGTAGGGCTGGGCGTAGCCCTCGGCTCGCTCCTGGAGCACGACCCCCTGCTGGTTCTCGAGGTTCTTCTGGTCGATGCCGGCCTCGAGGAAGCCCATCCGGTCCGACTCCAGGAACAGGGCCAGGTCGAGGGCACCGCTGGGGAAGGCCTCGTGGTACGCCGTCTCGTCGTCCGAGGTGTAGGCGTTGTTCCAGCCGCCCGCCGCGGTCAGCCACTCGTCGAACATGTTGTTGCCGACGTTGGCCGAGCCCTCGAACATCAGGTGCTCGAACAGGTGGGCACAGCCGAACTCCCCGTCCAGCTCGTCCCGCGAGCCGACCCCGTAGGTGAGGTGGAGCGCGACGGTGTCGGTGCGGTGGTCTTCTGAGACGATGACGACGAGCCCGTTGTCCAGGGTCTCGACGGTGACGTCTCGGGCGAAGGGGTCGCCGGCCAAGGCCAACGCCGCGAGCCAGATCATGGGACCTCCGGTTGGGCGGCGCATGCTACCAGGGTGGATGG
>Ga0213839_1000420_pt1 | contig 57214 bp, 51 predicted proteins | sample SWPATP21_FD_160075 | JGI IMG/M metagenome (GOLD analysis project Ga0213839, IMG submission 160075) | Coastal seawater microbial communities from Marineland, Florida, United States - SWPA TP2 #1 | ecosystem: Environmental > Aquatic > Marine > Coastal | place: USA: Florida | collected 2016-08-14
CGATGGATTTCCGGATGTATTCCCGCACCTCGGCGAAGGTCAGCGGTGTGCCAGCCTGCAGAACCATGATCGCCAGCCGGTCGATGGCGAGTTCGGCGGTTTCGGCGTGGATGGTGGAGACCGATCCGCCATGGCCTGTGTTAATGGCCTCGAGATAGGTCAGGGCCTCGGCGCCGCGCAGCTCGCCGACGATAATCCGGTCAGGGCGCATGCGGAGGGAGGCCTGAAGGAGGGCGTTGGCGCTACGTTGCGAGCCGGAACCGCGGTCGGCCAGAAGGGCGACCGTGTTCGGCTGGCCCGGGAAGAGCTCGAAGGCGTCTTCGATGGTGATCAGCCGTTCGAGCTCACTGACATGGGTCAGAAGGTGGCGGGCGAAGGTGGTCTTGCCGGTCGAGGTGCCGCCGCTGATCAGGACGTTGAGCCGCGCCTCGACCAGGGTCTGCAGCGCGGCCTCGAGGTTTTCTTCGGCGAGTGTGGCAATGTTCTTCATCTTCTCGGCTCGGAGCGCGTCGAGCGAGACGGCTTTGCCGAAGAGATAGGCGGGGGCGTAATCCCGGACGCTGCCGGAGGCGAAGAGTCGGATGGTGATCGAAGCGCCGCGATCTATGGCGGGTGGCACGGCGACCTGGGCCCGAAGCGGGCGGCCCGCATATTCCACCTTGCCTGAGACGAGGGGGTTCTTTTCAGAGACGCGGGCCTTGGCGTCGCCGACGATCGTCTGGGCCATGTTGAGGGCGGTGGTGCGATCCACGGTCTGGCCTTCGTGGCGCATGGTGGCGTCGCCTGCAACCTCGAGCCAGACCTTGCCGTCCGGGTTGATCGCGATCTCGACCACGTCGTCGCGCCTCAGGAGGTCGCGGAACGGGTCGAGATAGCGCTCGAGGTATGAGGCTGGCGAGGCCTGCTCCATCAGTAAATCACCACATCCCGGTCCACGAGCACGGTGACAGAAGCGCCCTGATCGACATAGATGGTCGGCGCGATCGAGACCTGATCGGCAATGACGGAACCGACCGCGTCCTGAAGGTCGCTGCCGACATCGCCGAGGACGATGCTTGTGGTTTCGTTGTTGGCACTCTCCGCCGCCACGGCCGGTGCCGCCCCGATCACGGAAATCAGCGCCGCCCCGCCGAAGCGCTCGGCGAACTTGGTGTCGACGAGACCTGTGAGTCCAGAGCGGCCGAGCTGGTCGCCGCCCACGGCGGCGATTTCCATCGAGGTGCCGTCTGGGGTCAGGACGCGGGTCCAAAGGATGAGGATACGCTTCTGATGCATCTCGATGCCGGAGCGATATTGGCCAAAAAGGCGGGAGCCCCGGGGGATCAGGATCCGGTCCCCGGAAAACGCCGGGACCGGCTCGGAGACAACCGCGACCACGGAGCCAGGCAGATCGCTGTTGATGGCGGTCTGGAGCGCGGCCTGGATGACAGACCCTTGGGTTAGCGTGCGCTCGGGATGGGTGAGGCGGGCGGCCTCCTGCACTTCGAGCGGTCGCGCGCTTTGCAGGAACTGCTCATTGCCCGACAGGGCCGGTCCATTTGCGCCGGCGGCAGCAGGATCGGCAACTGCCGCGCCACTTTGGCCACCACGTGGACCATCGGCGTAGACCACGGCGGGGGATTTGATCTGCGCGGTCAGAAGCTCCTCGGCGACCCGCTCGGCCTCGCGCTGGCGCTGCTCCTCTTCCTGACGGCGGCGTTCTTCGAGAAGGCGCTGATCGGCGATCAGCCCTTCGCGGTCGAGCTCAGCCTCGAGCCCCTCGCGCTGCGCCCGCTCGGCGTCGAGCATGGCCTGCAGACCTTCGATGCGGGTCTCGGTCTGGCGCTGTAGGTTGGCCAGCTCTGCCTCCTTATCCGCGATAAGCGCTTCCAAGGCCGCCTTCTGATCATCGAAGGCTTCGCGCAGGTCGGCAACGGCGGACTGGATTTCTGAGTTGCGGGCGGCTTGGCTAGCGGCGAGGGCTTCGCGGAGCTTGGCGATCTCGGCCAACACCTCGGCGCTCGGTTCCGGGGCAGGGGCCGCGGGGACGTCCAGTGCCTCCTCGACGGCGATCAGCGCGTCATTGACCCGTTGCTCGGTCTCGTCAGGCGGGAACTCCAGCCGCCCGCCGGTGCCGGGGCGGCGGTCCTGGAAGGCCTCGACATCGGAGGTCTCAAGCGCGCTATCGCCTTCCTGCAGACCGGTTGCCAGGAAATACGCGACCCCGGCGCCGCCAAGGGCGAGGGCGGCGGTGAGCGCGCCGACCCCAAGGCTGTTGCCCCGCCGTTTGGATTTGCCGCGCTGGCTGAATTGATCGAGGCGATCCTGAAGATCGGGAGGGGGTTGATCTGCCATGGTCAGTTGCTCACGTAAATCGCGCTCTCGTCGCGCCAGGCGCAGATCGCCTCGTCGCCGATGCGCAGCGTCCAGTAGGTGTTCACCCCGAGCACACGGACGGTGTTGCCTTGTTGGGTCCAGTTGACCGTGCGCTCTCGGCCTTGGTCATCGGCCTTGAAGAGGGCGGGCTGGCGACCGTTTTCGGGGAAGACGAAATACGTATAGCGCCCGTCGTCGTAGATATGGCTGGGGCGGAAATCGCCTTCGCCCGAAACACGGTAGTTGTAGTTGCGCGGGGCCTCGAACCCCTTGGGCTGGGTCGCACCCGCCGCGCGGCGCTCTTCGTCGGGGTAACGGAAGCGTACCTCGAAGAACATACCGGTGCGGTTCGGGATCGAGCCCTCGCGCAGATAGAAGGAATAGGTGCGGCGGTTGGTGATGACCGTCATGTTGGTGGAGGCATTGGCCACATGCGGTTTGATGGTCAGCACATTGCCGAGCTCCGGGATCGGATCGACCTGGAAACTCTCGGTGTCGCCGACAATCACCGCCTCGAACCTCTCCCCGGCCCCGAAATGAATCGTGGTCGAATGCCTGAGATCGGTCTCGATCCGGTAGACCTGGTTTTCATTATAGACGGCGGTGCGAATGCGGATGTCGAGCGGGCCGCCTTGGGGCGTGGCCTCCGCAAAGGCGGCAACAGGAAGGGCAAGCGCCAGGAGGAGCGCGGGCAGGGGTTTCATGTGGATCAGTTCTCCAGGGTCTCGGCGTCGACGCGGTAGGAGGTCACCACGAAGCCCAAGGGGTTGGCCCAGACGTCCTGAAGGCGCTGGCGGGTTTCGGGTTGGAAGTCGTAGCCGACGGTGGCCACATAAGACCGGGTGACGGTGCGGGTGTCGCGGGGACGGCGCAGCGTGCGGGTAAAGCGGACCTGGGCCACGCCACGCTCGATCTGGTTCACAGATTTGATCACCACCTCGATCTTGGCGTCGCGGCCATAGACGGTGATCGGGTAGTCCTCATTGGTGGAGGACCAGAGATCGCGCAGCGTGCGGGCGGCATCGCCGTCCGAGCGATCGAGCACCGAATTGATGCGTTGCTCGCCATCGGTCAGGTCATAGGTCTCGCGGTCATCGACGTAAGCTACGAGGTTGGCCTGGATGATCGCGTCGCTCTCGGAAAGGGTCAGCGCCTGGACGGCGGCGACCCGGTCCATCTCGCCCGTTTCCTTGTCGACCACGACCACGAAGGTCTCGGTCGTCTTGAGCGGAAAGAGGCTCGCGCCCGCGACCATGCCGGCGACGCCCACCAGCACGCCGGCCGCCGCGACGAACCAGGCAAATCGTTCGCGCCGTCTTGGCCCGTAGATGAAATCCGCCTCGAAAGCGTCGCGGTCAGGCGCGGAGGAACTGGTCACAAGCTTCTTCAAAGTCGTCGTCTTTCACATCAGGGTTTGTGGAAGGCCTTGGCGGCGGAGAGAAGCGCGCCGGGGCTTTGCCGGATCAATTCGCCGGTCTTCACCACGCCCGCATTGGCCATCTGGTTCAGCTCATGCGGGGACTTACCGGTGACGAGGCGCGAGGCGGCGCCGGTTCCATATTCCCGCGTGTTGACGAAGCCCTGCCGGGCGAGGCCGGTCAGTCCCACGGCATTGGATGCAATGCCCACGACGCCGGTGAGGTTGGAGGCGATGTAGGGCACCGAGGCCATGATGCCGGCGCTGAGGATCAGGATGACGAGGAATGGCAGGATGAGGCTGACGGTCTCGACATCGCCCGGATCGGCGGAGGCGTCCCCGATGGCCTCGGCGATCGCCACGATGATGCCCGCGGCCCCGGCAGCGGCGACCGGCATGAGCGCATAGCCGATGGTGGCGCGGGTCCAGGCCTCGAAGAGCGACTGGGTCGGTTTGAAGAGCGAGGTCACGATCATGAAGGGGGCGATCACGATCATCAGCGCGAAGACGATGCGGGCGAAGGCGATGATCCCGGCGGTGACGGCGGCGAAGACGGCGGAAAGGACGAAGAAGATGGCACCCAGGACCGCGCCGAAGACCCAGCCCGCCCGGTCGCCGATCGTGTCGCCATAGGCGGTGATGCGGGCGACCATGTTGTCGAGGCTCTCATAGACCCCGGCCTCGTCGCCCGAGCCGGTGAGCGCGAGGATCGAGGCGCCAACGGAGTCGGGCACGCGCGTGACGATGTCATAGATGACGCTGAAATTGTCCCAGCTCTGCGCGAAGATCCCCACCAGTGCCACCTTCATTCCGAAGGCAAACCCGGTGCCGAAGGGCAGGGGGCGGAGTTGCATCACCGCGTTGATCCCGAGAAGCACGACGAGGAGCGTCGCGCCCGCCGATATGACATTGCCGACCGAGGCCGCCGAGGAGACAAAGCCGTCCTGCGCCACGGTGTTCACCGCGGCGTCGACCTGGCCAAGGATGTCGCGAATGACCCCCATTTACTCCGCACAGGCCTCTATGGCTTGCGCCTCGAGCGCGTCAGCTTGCGCGTAGAGATCGAGCACGTTGAAGGGCAGACGCGGGTTGTCCGAGGTCTGGAACCGGGGCAGGGCGGTGAGCGCCTGATCCCAGGTGAACTGGTCCAGCAGGCAGGTGCAGGTTTCCGAGGCGAGGGCTTCCTCGGCAATCAGAATACGCAGGATCGCGCGGTAGCCATTGCGCAGATAGGCGGTTTCGGCCAGATCGGTGGGCGGTTTTGGGACACGGCAGGCGTCGGCCTCATCCCGCGCGATGGCCATCGAATTGAAGGACGTGTCGCCGGACGGGTCCGTGGTCGGGGTCTGGGCCCGCACGGCACAGGGCTGGGATGCCAGGACCATCACCGCGAGACCAAGCGCCCTAATTGGAGCCAAGCTGTGGATCATGGACATTCTCATGGATCCACTGCCATCGAGCGGAATTTGCGCTCATCCGCGAGGGTCGCGGCATCGACGACGCCAAGCTGGCCGGCACTTACGCCTTGCGCCGCTTCCAGCCGCCAGATCTGGGTCAGAATGATGCCGAGCTCGGCGGTGACGCGGGTGTTGAGATCGACGGCGGCTTTCAACCCGTCCTGATCATCGATGAGCCCAACCATGGTTTCGAGCCGTTCGAGGCTTTGACCTACTTCCTCGTGGCTTTCCTGCGCCGCAACCGACAGCATGGCGCTGGCCCCGGCCGAGGCGGCGATGCGGTTGTCGGCGGGCTGATCGGAGCCCGAGAGCGTACTCAAGCGTTCCGAGGTGAAGCCGCTGCCCGAAAGGACGCGCTCGACCGAGGCGGAGAGTTCTGCGCCGGGATTGAAGCCGCTCAGGAAATCGCCGCTCGCCAGCGACTGCGCGGTGTTGAGTGGGGCCACCAGCTTGCCGCGCAGCGCGCGGAACTCTTCGACGGTGGCGAAGAGTTCGCCGAGCCCGCTGCCCTCAATGAGCGAGGTCAGTTGCGCCTCGAGGTTGGTGAGTTGCGACAGCTGGGTTTCCAGTTCCAGCCGCATGGTCGCGAGTTGCTGCATCTGGACATTCAGGTCCTCGGCCATGTGCTCGAGCTGGGCCACGAACTGCTGTAGCGCTGAACCATCGAAAGTCGGCACGCCTTGGGCCGAGGCGGGCGAGGCAAACCCGAGAGTGGTGACCGCGGCTACGGTCAGGAGAAGCTGTCTCATTCGGGAACTCCCATCTGCATGAAGTCGCGCTCGGCCAGCCGGTCGGCGACGAGGTGCTGCGCATAGGCCGCCTCGCGCTGCTGGTTGGCGGCCATCAGCCGGACGCGAAGGTTGAGGATGCGGCCGATCTCGGCCTTGGCGTAGGTGTTGAGTTCCCAGGCCGCCTTGGCATTGGGCTGCGCATCGATTTGCAGGATGATTGCGCGCAACCGGTTGATGACCTGTTCGGTGGTGGCCGAGCTGTCGGCGGCGTAATAGACACCCGCTTCTGAGATGCTGGCATATTCGGCGAGCGCAAAGTCCGAGGGCGAGAGCGTCCCGAGCGCGTCGGCGCCGCCCACCACGGCGAGGTATTCGTTGTAGAACTTCGAGATGTTGCGCACATAGCCTTGGGTCTCGGCAAAGGGCGGCACGCCGCCATATTCGATGACCCGGCCCGGGCCCGCGTTATAAGCCGCGAGTGCGTGCGGGATATTGCCGAAGCGGTTGAGCTGCGTGGTGATGTAACGTGCGCCGCCGCGCAGGTTGTCTTTCACGTCAAAGCGATCGACGCCAAGATCGGAGGCGGTGCCGGGCATGAGCTGGGTCAGCCCATAGGCGCCGACCGGGCTCTCAGCGGCAACGTTGAAGCGGCTCTCCTGTTTGATCAGGGCCTGGAAGAGGCAGCGCCACTGGGTGGCGGAGAGACCGGCACGGGCCACACCGGGCGCGCCTGCGAACTCGCCCGCGACCTCGACGATCATCATCTCGACCGTCTCGCGGCCCTCGCCGAAGAGGCGGCTGTTCATCGGGCTCGAATCTGTATTGGGATAGACCGCCGCCACCCCGAAATCCGCATTGCCCTCGAGCGCGCGGATATCGAAGCCGGGGCCCGTGATCGCGGCGGTCATCTCCTCGAGAACGCGCAACTGGTCGGCCTGCACATCGGCCAGCGTGGACTCGGTGCGGTCCTTGTCCTGCTGGACGCCAAGATCCTCGGCCAGCGCCGTCACCCGCGCGATGGCGCGACCGATCGCGGAATTGTCCTGCGTCGGCACGCCCTGGGCGAGCGCCGGCAGGGTACCGAGGCCGAGGCAGAGCCCGGCGGATATGATCGCGGCGCGGCTCATTCCGGACGGGGCAGGGGCTCGAAGGTGCAGTCGGGTTTGGCCGTCTCCTGAGCCGGTGCGCCCATGGTCGAGAAGGAAAGTGCGGACCGTGTCACCTGCGGCGCGCCATTGCGTCCGAAGCAGGGCGAGGTTTTCTCGGTGTATTTCTCGCAAGCTGAGAGAAGGCTCGCGGCGGCGCAAAGCGCTAGGAGGGGTTTCGAACTCATATCACATGTCTCCAGAAATCGGGGTTGGCGCGCCAATCAGCGGGCACACGGGCCTCGCCGGTGGCACCACCGCCAAGGATGGGGAGGAGGTCGCCGAGCGCGGAGAGGTCGGCATCGACGAAGACGCTGTCGCCAGCTGAGCGGATGAGCGCGATGCGCTGGCCGATGGTGGGCTGCACGAGGAGCGCGGCCTCCTTGGCGTTGACGCGCAGGAAGTCGTAATCGGAGACCGTGGCGCGGTCGTTGGGGAAGAGGATCTGCGTCGGCACCGTCTCGACGATGGTCTTGCCGACGCGGGACTCCCGCAGCTGGCTCGGATATTGCGTCATCATGATGACGACGCAATTCATTTTCCGAAGCGTGACCAGCCAGTTTTCCAGCCGTGCCCCGAAATATGGATCGTCGAGAAGCTTCCAGGCTTCGTCGAGCACGATGATGGTCGGGCGGCGGTCTTCGACCAAGCGTTCGATCTGGCGGAAGATGTAGGAGAGCACCGCCATCCGCTCGGTGGTCATGTCGAGAATTTCGGTCATGTCGAAACCGATGATGTCGGAGGCCAGTTCAAGCCCGGCACCCTGTTCCGGCTCGTCGAAGACCCAGCCATAGCGCCCACCCGGGGCCCATTCGGCGACGCTGGACTGTAGCTCGCCATCGTCATCGAGCGACTGAAACAGCGTCTCGAAACTCGCGAAGCGCCGGAGCGAGCCCTCGGCATGGGCATTTTGCGAAACCGCGCTCTGGATGTGTCGTGACTGCTCGCCCGAGAGCGTGCCATTCCGAGTGAGAAGTGTCGCGAGCCAGTCCGAGAGCCAGGCGCGGCCCCGCTCATCGATTTCGGTATCGAGGGGGTTCAAGCCCGAGGGCACCCCGGCGCGGATTTCGTTGTAGCGGCCACCAAGGGCGCGGACAGCCATCTCGAGGCCGCGATCCTTGTCGAAGAAGAAGAGCCGCGCACCGACCCGTTGCGCTTGCGCTGCGAGGAAGGCAGTGGTCAGTGTCTTGCCGGTGCCGGTGCGGCCCAAGACGAGGGTGTGGCCGACGGTCGGTTCCTTGCCCGGGCTGCCCGCCTCGTGGAAATTGAAGCGATAGCCCGAGGTGCCAACCGTGGGCAGGACCGAGATGGTCTGGCCCCAGGGCGACTGATCAGGGCCACGCCCCTCGACGCTGCCATGGAGCGCCGCGAAGTCGGCGAAGTTGATCGAGGAAATCGGCGTCTTGCGGGCGCGGTAGCCGAAGTTGCCGGGGGATTGCGCGAAGTAGGTGGCTTTCAGCGCCATGTTTTCGCGCACGATCACCGACATGATCTCCTGACCCACGCGCTTGATCTGGGCGGCGGCGCGTTCCAGCGTGTCGCGGTCCGGCGCGTAGACCGCGATGGAGAGGTGATGGTCGCCAAAGGCGATGCGACCAGCCTCCTGATCATCGGCGGCTTGTCCCAGCTGTTCGCGCAGGGACACGGCGGCATCGTCTGAGGCGTGCATCTGGCGGATGATCCGCTGGATGCGTTCGGCCATGATGTTGTTCGGGATCGGGCTGAAGGAGTTCGTCAGAACGATGTCGAGCGGCAGGTCGAGCGCGTCGAGCAGCGTAACGTCCGTGAGGGCCGGATAGGTCTTCATCGAAAAGAGCGCGCCGTATTTGACCTCGCCGGTCACGGCGTCGGTCAGGTTGACGACGTCGCCATCAAAGGTCGCACGGCAATTGCTGAGGGTGTGCGACAGAGGCAGGGCGCTTTGCCCGAATGCGATGGGGGAGAAGCTTCCGGCGTTCAGCGTATTGAGATAGCCCAGCCACTCGCCGCCCGATTTCGTGAGCCTGACGGAGTTGGCCGAGGCAAGCGCCACCTCGAAGAAGCCCATGACCTCGTTCAGTTCCTGCAGGCGCGTCGCGCGATCCTTGACCCAGGCTTTGCGGGCCAACGCGCGCAGGAGCGGAATGCGGGCGGAGATATCAGGGCGCCGGATGACGCTGAGATAGAGTTGGCGTTTGGCGGGGCGGAGGTCTTTGACATGGGCCTGCCAGCGGACGTCGATCGCGGCGGCGAAGCTGTCCCCCTCAATGGGGCGCATCCCGAGATCCTGCGGGACCGAGATCCGATGGATGTAGAAGCCGAAGGCATTGCCGGTCTGGGCGACGATGGCGGCGACCGCGCGCTTCAGCGCATCGAGCCGGGCGTCCTCACTGGTCATCGGGTTCAGACCATCAAGGCGCAGGGTCGCCAAAAGGTCGCCCTCGCGCAGCACCATGACATCGTCATCCGCGAGCGCGAAATATGGCAGGTGCTCCGCGAGATAACTCTCCCGCGCGAACGCCCCGCCGCCAGTCTGCAGCAGAGCGGTTCCGTGAGTGGAAAGAGTGCCTGCATCAAGTGCCAAAGCTGTCGCCTCCATGCAGGGCCCGGTTCTTCGTCGGGCGCACCGAGCCGTAGGAGACGCGCAGGACCTCGAAGAAATGCGGCTCGCGGTCGGCGACGAACCAGAGGATTGGATAGGTAACGAGGCCGATCAGGAAGAAGACCATCGACTTCGTCCAGATGAACGGCAGAACGACCCCGGTCGCCAGCACCACGAGGTATCCGACAGGGAGACCCAGATACTTGGGCGGACGGGCGAGGCCCAGAAAGAGGGGGGATCGTTCTGCCAACTCGATTCTCCAACCTCAGGAGAAGCCGTCGACGATGGTGCCGGCCGAGAAGATCAGCACGATCCCGATGATGACCGAGGCGAACCAGCCCCAGTTCAGCCGCCCCATCATGCACATGAAACCGGTGCCGATGACGGCGAGCGTGGCGACCGCGATCCCGATCGGACCGGTCAGCGCGGCCTCGACGGTTTCCAGCATGGTCTGGATCGGTGACAAGTCCTGCGCGAGGGCGGGGCTTGCGAAGGCCGTCAGGGTTGTGGCGGCAGGCAAGAGGCGGCTGAGGCGATGTCGAAGCATGCGAAGTTCCCTTGTTTTACTGAAGATCGATGAGGACCGGAGCGCGCGCAGGCACCCGGGCAGCGACGCGGATGTCCGGCGCGGAAACAGGTGTACCCGCCAGTCGGGACCGGATCCGGTGGATGCGCGCGATGTAGTCGCGGGTCTCGGCGAAGGGTGGAATGCCGGAATACTCGACCACCCGGTGCGGCCCGGCATTGTAGGCTGCCAGCGCCAGGTCGATGTCTTTGAACATGGCGAGTTGCGCGAGCAGGTAGCGTGCGGCGCCGTCGAGGTTCTGGGAGGGATCGCGCCGATCGACTCCGAGGGCGCGAGCCGTGTCCGGCATCAGCTGGCCCAGACCGTAGGCACCCTTGGGGCTCAAGGCAATCGGGTTATAGCTGCTTTCGGCCTCGACCAGGGCGCGGAACAGGACCTGCCATTCGTCCTGACTCAGACCGACCTGGCGCAGGGCGCGATTTCCCTGGTGGCGGAGGGCAGTAGTGCGGATCAGGGAGAGGATGTTGTCGCGACCGGACGGCAGCGCGGCGTCCAACGAGTCCAGAACGACTTCCGCCTCAGCACTATCACCCAGCCCCGCCCGCGCAGGGCGCTCTCCGTGAAAGGTCCAGCCGGATGTCCTTGCCGTGCCGTCGCGGCCGAAGGCAATGACGTCAGCCGCGCTCTTCGAGGGTGATGCTGTAGTCAGGACCAAAGCGCAGATCGCGCCCGTCACCGAACTCGAGATGATGTTTGAAGAGCCCCGGCCATATGTTGAAATACCGCGGCTCGGGCCCGTGCGGGGTGATCCGGGTCGAGACCAGAATGGCTTCCGGCTCGCCCTCGCGCAGGTAGATGCACTGGTAGCGCGGCTTGCCATCGTCCGTGAACCCCACGAGTTCATACCGGCAGCGGAACGCGATGCCCTTCTCGGACAGGTCTTTGACACCGTCGATGGTGATCAGGATCTGGTTGCGCGCTATCGGCATGTTCGGACTCTCCCCACGAGAGCCCTTCTACTTCCTGCGCTTAAATCCATAAAGTCATTTGGAGTCAATACGACATATTGCAGAGAAATGCATATTGCACGATAGTTGCCGCAACTTTTGCGAGAGAGCGACATGAAACGACAGGCGATGGCAGCTGCAATGGGAGTGATGGCGGTGTTCGGAGCCCCGGAGAAGGCGCAGGCCTATGACATCGATTGCGCCATTATGCTCTGCATGGCGGGTGGCTTCCCCCCGAGCGCCGTCTGCGCACGGGCCTACCGCACCATGATCCGCCGCATCACGCCCTGGCCGAGCCTGCCGCCCTTCGGGGTCTGCACCTTTGCCCATGTCCCGGTTGAGCTGGGCGGGCCCGGTGGAGAGGGCGAGCTCGACACCAATCTGCCGGAGTATGAATGGCTGAACCGCACTCATGTGATCTGGTTCACCGGGCGCTCCTACGAGCCGCGTGACGAACCACGTCAGTGGGACTGGTCGATCCGCTCTTGCGATCGCGAAAACCGGACCTGCCGTTACATTCAGCGGGTCTACGGATCCCACACGCCCTGGCCCGCGACATTCATCTCGGAAAGCGGGCAGGAGATCGCCTACCCAAGCGGCGGTGGCCTGTGGCACTTTTACTCCAGCATCATGGTCGAATACGGCGACTACGAGGGCAACATGGGCCACTCGGAGTGGTTTTCCTACTGATCCGGAGTGCCTGATGCCTTGAGTGAGACCGGGCGTAGGTCGGCAAGGTCTGCATCAAAGCGTTCTGGATCGACATGCCAGCGGCGGCTCACCGAGCCATCATTCCAACGGTAATCGGTGAACAGGTGGATCTCCTGTGTACCGTCGTTCAGAAACCCTTCCTGGAAAGGCCAGCCTGTCTTTCTCTTCGCCATGTACCCGCGCCACTCGTACCGTTCTTGCCGTTCGTATCTTTCGTGTTGGGGGATAGGATCAAAGTCTCAGGAAGCGCACTAGCGCTTCGCGAAGAGTACTTCGGGGTCGACATTGAGCGCCTTTGCAATGCGTTCGAGAAGGTCGAGGGAGGCTGCAAACTTGGCGTTCTCGACCTTGCCCATATGGCCGCGGCTCACATCGGCCCGATGAGCAAGCTCCTCCTGGCTGAGGCCGCGGGCGCGTCTCAATTCCTGGATGTTCAGTGCTACACGGTCCCGCAAGTTCATGCCCGCGAAACGGACACGGTGCGCGAAATATCGCCACGCGATATATGTTACATTCGGAGGTGCAGAGAAGAAATCTTGGAACGGCGCGAGATCGCCGGAATGGGATGCCTGCCGATACGCAGGTCACGGGATGATCCGTCTCGCAAACATTCTCGGCCGTTCAATCGTTCTTTCGGAAAAGGGCGGCACCGGCCATACCGGTGCCGCCAGTTGGTCGTCCACAGGGAGGTTGTAGAGGACGAATTCTACGGGGAAATTTGGGGTTGATAAGAAAAGCAGTTGTGACACCCTTGAAGCCAAAAATTTATTTTGCTTGTAAGCACCCTTATTCCGATATGTGCTTGATGAAGAGCACTGGTCAGTGCAATTTGAGCCGAGGTCTGACGCGTCTCATCGCCTTGCCCAAGGCAGTCAGAACGACCGCGCGAAACCAGCCCTGCACAGAACTCAAGTGCTGAAAATGCAGGTATTTATAGGCGCGCCGTGCGAGCCAGCCTTCGAAGGTAACGGTTCCGATTGCCTTTCCCATGAGAGCCGCAACCGCCCCTTCCTGACTGATCGCCACCAATGAGCCGCGATCAATATAGTGGAAATTCCGCAGGGGCTTACCGGCAACATGCGCGGTGAGTTGCGCCTCAAGAAACTCGGCTTGCTGGGTTGCGACCTGTGCACGGGGGGGCAGAAATGCGTCCTTCTCGGGCCAGACGCATTCGGCACAATCGCCAATCACATAAATCTTTTCGTCATGTGTCGATTGCAGGGTAGGGCGTACCTTCAGCCGGCCAAGGCTACCGGTTTCAAGCGTCGAAAGCGTGCTGACGACCTCGGGTGCTCTGATGCCGGCTGCCCAGATTGTCAGGGTTGTTGGAAGAATCGTTCCGTCAGCTAGGTGAACTTCTTGCGAGGTTACATGCTGGACGCGCGCATTGACCGAAACGGTCACCGAAAGTTCACCAAGATGTCGTGTGACTTTCTTCGAAACCTTTTCCGGAAGGGCAGCAAGAACTCTTGGGGCCGCTTCGATGATGCGAATGTGAACAATTCCGGGATCTCTCAGGCGGTCTATACCGTTATGCGCAAGCTGCTCGGTTGCTTCGCGCAGCTCCGCGGCCAGCTCCACACCGGTTGCCCCGCCGCCGACGATATTGATATTGATCGTACTGTGGTCTTTGCCCAAGGCACCTGTTTCGAGCCGCAGGAACAGGTTGAGTAGCTCAGATTGTAGCCGTTTCGCCTGAGTTGGCGTGTCGAGCATCAGGCAATGTTCTTTGATCCCTGGTGTCCCGAAGTCGTTCGAGCGGCTGCCGATGGCCAACACCAAGATATCGTAGGGCAGGGATCGGAGCGGCGCGAGAGGTCGGTTGTGCAGATCGTTGACAGGGTCAAGCTGCACCATGCACCGGTCCCGATCGATGCCCGCGAACCGCCCAAGGCGGAAATTGTAGCGATTTCGATGCGAATGCTCGAGCAGGCTGATTTCCTCGTCGCTTCCTTTTGTTCCGACAGCATATTCATGCAGCGAGGGTTTCCACAGGTGAGTCAGGTTTTCGTCGACAAGCGTGATTTCGGCGACTTTTTTCCTGCCGAGCGATCGGCTTAGCCTGGTGGCCAGGTTTAGTCCCGCAGCCCCTGCACCGACGATGACGATCCGTGGCGGGTTCGTCTTTCTAAGTGTCATATTCCAAGTGCCTTGTAGATCTCTGCAAGCCGCCTTACGGCAATGACGTAGGCCGCAGTGCGCAGGTCGGGGATTTCAGGATTGCTGTTCCAAAGCATCGACATCTCGGAGTAGGCAGACCGGATCTTGTCGTCGAGCCCGGAGCGAACTAGGTCAATTTCTCGCGCTCCGCTCATAAGTTCTTGTGCTGTTTCGGCAGGAAAGCTGCGGCCTGTCATGTGTTCGATCGATTGGGTCAGCACCCTGTGACCGCGTTCGTCACGACGCCGTTCCATAAGGCCAAAGGGGATGTGGGTCAGATTCTTGACCCACTCGAAATAGCTTACCGTGACACCGCCTGCGTTGGCGAAGAGATCGGGGATAATCACGATGCCACGATCGCGCAGGATTGTGTTGGCGGCATAAGTGATCGGGCCATTGGCCGCCTCGACAATCAGGCGCGCCTTTACTAGAGGCGCATTGTCTTTGGTAATGACGCTTTCGAGCGCGGCGGGGATCAGGATATCGCAGGCGTCTGTCAGCGCCGCTTTGCCGTCTGCGTCATGTGTCCCGCCGGCAAAGCCCGCCACGCCCCCCGTGGCCGTGACATGCGCCTTGAGAGCGTCGATATCGAGGCCGTCGGGATTGCGGACGACGCCATCGCGTTCGATCACCGCGATGATGCGGCAGCCATCCTCAAGACTGAGGAATTTGGCCGCGTGATACCCCACGTTGCCAAGGCCTTGGAGCACCACCGTGCGACCCGAAAGTCCATCGGGGAGCCCCGTGCGGGCCAGGTCCTGGGGATGGCGGAAGAATTCCTGAATGCTATATTGCACCCCACGTCCCGTTGCCTCGATCCGCCCCTCAATGCCACCCATGGCCAGCGGCTTTCCGGTGACGCAGGCGAGCGCGTTGATATCGCCGGACTTCATCCGGCGGTATTCGTCGGCGATCCAGATCATCGTTGTCTCATTGGTGCCGACATCGGGCGCGGGGACGTTTTGGCTGGGACTAAGGAAGTCGTGGCGTGCGAGCTCTTGCGCAAAGCGGCGGGTGATCCGCTCAAGCTCATGGGGTTCCCATTCCGAGGGGTCGATTTTCAGCGCACCCTTTGAGCCGCCAAAGGGGATGTCCATCAGCGCGCATTTGTAGGTCATCAAAGCGGCCAGCGCTTCGACCTCATCGAGATCGGCATAGGGCGCATAGCGAATGCCGCCTTTGGCGGGGCTTGGGTGGTTCGAATGCACCGAACGCCACCCCTCGAATGTGTACATCTTCCCGCGCAGCCGTACGCCGAACCGGGTAATATAAGAGGCGTTGCAGACGTTGATTTTATTCGCCAGACCCTCCTCCATGGACATCAGCTGTGCGGCGTCCGAGAACATTTGGTTCACGTCATTTAAAAAAGAATGGTCGGAGGACATGTGTTGAGTTTCCGGGAATGGGGAAGGGGTTTGGGACGACGGCAGGAGGACAACCGCCCCAGAGATTAGGCGGATCAGGAGATCCCGCCCAAACAGACGTTTTTCAGCTCCAGGAAGTCCTCGATTCCGTACTTCGATCCTTCGCGGCCCAGGCCGGACTGCTTGATGCCGCCAAAGGGTGCCACCTCGGTCGAGATCAGACCGGTGTTCACACCGACCATGCCCGATTCCAGCGCCTCGGCCACGCGCCAGACGCGGGAGAGGTCGTTGGCGTAGAAGTAGGACGCAAGGCCGAATTCGCTGTCATTGGCCATGTCGATGACTTCGGCTTCGGTCTCGAAGCGCACTAAGGCCGCAAGCGGGCCAAATGTTTCCTCGTGGGAGACCAACATGTCGCGGGTCACGCCCTTCAGAACCGTCGGCGCAAAGAAGGTGCCGCCGGTGTTGGACCGGTTGCCGCCGGTCGTCACCTCGGCCCCTTTTTCTAGGGCATCGGCGATATGCGATTCGACTTTGGCAACAGCGGCTTCATTGATCAGCGGCCCGGTGGTCACGCCGTCGTCAAAACCGTTGCCGACATGCAATTGGCGCACCGCCTCTTTCAGCTTTTCGGCAAAGGCATCGTAGATGCCGGACTGCACATAGATCCGATTGGCACAGACGCAGGTCTGGCCGTTGTTGCGGAACTTGGCGATCATCGCGCCTTCGACCGCGGCGTCCAGATCGGCGTCGTCAAAGACGATGAAAGGCGCGTTGCCGCCCAGCTCCAGCGACATCTTCTTGATGGTGCCGGCGGCCTGTTCCATCAGGATCTTGCCGACGCGGGTCGACCCGGTGAAGGTGATCTTGCGCACCTTGGGGTTGGAGCAGAGTTCCTTGCCCACGCCCGAGGCATCGGTGGAGGGGATGACGTTGAACACGCCCGCCGGAATGCCCGCGCGTTCGCCCAGCACCGCCATGGCCAGCGCCGACAAAGGCGTCAGTTCGGCCGGACGGGCAACAAAGGTGCAGCCTGCGGCCAGGGCCGGGCCGACCTTGCGTGCGATCATCGCATTGGGGAAGTTCCAGGGCGTGATCGACCCGACAACGCCGACGGGCTGTTTCAGCACCATGATCCGCTTGTCGCGCTGGTGGCCGGGAATGACATCGCCATAGATCCGCTTGGCCTCTTCCGCGAACCATTCAATGAAAGAGGCCCCATAAAGGATCTCGCCCCGCGCCTCGGCCCAGGGTTTGCCCATCTCGGCGGTCAGGATCGTCGCCAGATCGTCCGCGTTCTCGATCATCAGATCGTTCCAGCGGCGCAGGATCGCGGCGCGTTCCTTGCCGGTCATCGCGGCCCAGTTGTGCCCGGCAGCATGGGCGGCATCCACCGCCCGCGCTGTCGCACCCACATCCAGATCCGCGACCGACGCCACAAGCTGCCCGGTGGCCGGATCGAAGACATCAAAGCGAGACTCTCCCTCGATCCAAGCACCGTTCACATAGGCGCGGGTTTCCAGAAGGCTCGGATCCTTCAGCGACAGGCTCATCATATCCTTCATCTCAGGCTCCTTTCACGGCGTCGATCGAGGCCTCGAGAATGTCCAGCGCCTCAGCAAAGATGGCGTCGGGGATGGTCAGCGGCGCAAGGAAACGGATCACGTTGCCATAGACACCGCAGGTCAGCAGGACGAGCCCGCGGGACAGGGCCTCGGCCCGGATGGCATTGGTCATCTCGGGGTTCGGGGCCTTGCCGTCGGCGGTGTTGAATTCCGCCGCGATCATGAAGCCGGGGCCGCGCACGTCGACCATTTCCGGCACCCGCGACCGGATCGCATTTAGTCGCTGTTTCAGGCGCGATCCCAATTCATTGGCGCGGTTGCACAGGTCTTCTTCTTCGATGACATCCAGAACCGCATGGGCCGCGGCGATCCCCAGAGGGTTACCGCCATAGGTTCCGCCCAGTCCGCCAGGGGCGGCGGCGTCCATGATCTCGGCCCGGCCGGTCAGCGCGGCCAGCGGCAGACCCCCGGCCAGACCCTTGGCCATAGTGGTGATATCGGCGGCAACGTCATACCCCTCCATCGCAAAGAGCGTTCCGGTCCGGGCAAACCCGGTCTGAACCTCATCCGCAATCAGCAAGATGCCATGGGCGTCGCAGAGTTTGCGCAGCCCGCGCATCAGATCGGCGGGGGCGGGATAGAAGCCGCCTTCGCCCTGCACGGGTTCCAGAATGATTGCGGCCACACGCTCTGGGTCCAGATCGGCCTTGAACAGCTTTTCGATCCCGGCCAGCGCGTCGGCGGTGGACACACCATGCAGATCCACCGGGAAGGGCACGTGGAAGACGTCAGGCATCATCGCTCCAAAGCCTTTTTTATAGGGCGCGACCTTGCCCGTCAGGCTCATCCCCATGAAGGTCCGGCCGTGGAAGCCGCCGCCAAAGGCGATGATGGCATTCCGGCCGGTCGCGGCGCGGGCGACCTTGATGGCGTTTTCGACGGCCTCGGCCCCGGTGGTGACAAAGACGGTCTTCTTGTCAAAGTCGCCCGGCACCTTGTCGTTCAGCCGTTCGGCCAGCCGGATGTAGTTCTCGTAAGGCAGCACCTGATGGCAGGTATGGGTGAAAGATTCCGTCTGGCGGCGCACGGCCTCCATCACCTTGGGATGGCAATGGCCGGTGTTGACCACGGCGATCCCGGCGGCGAAGTCGATATAACGCTTGCCTTCGACGTCCCAGACCTCGGCCCCGGAGGCGCGTTCGACATAGACCTGCGTCTGCATGCCGACACCCCGAGAGATGGCGTCATCGCGGCGGGTGGAGATTTCAGAGTTAAGCATTTTGATGACCCTTTTTTTGCATGAACAGTGAACGCTCTGTTCCCCGACCGCATCGTTGCGTTCTTTAGGAATCAGAGGTCGTGAAGGGGACGTTGACGTGCTGGTTCTGGCCTTAACCCATTCTCTCACTTGCGTAGGTTCCAGGAGAGGCAGGAAAGACCACCGTCTTGTCGCCGTTTAGGAACGCTCGACGGTGAATGTGGGCATGAACCGCGCGTGCAAGCACCTGGCTTTCTACATCACGGCCTAGCGAGACATAGTCGTCGGGCGATTGCGCATGAGTTACGCGAATCGTGTCTTGCTCGATGATCGGGCCTTCATCCAATTCGGCGGTCACGTAATGCGACGTTGCTCCGATCAGTTTCACTCCGCGTTCAAAGGCTTGTCTATAGGGGTTAGCCCCCTTGAAGCTGGGCAGGAACGAATGGTGGATGTTGATGATCCGACCAGACATTTTCTGGCAAAGGCTGTCGGATAGGATTTGCATGTACCGCGCAAGGACGACCAGTTCAGCACCGGAATCTTCAACAACCTGCAAAAGCTGTGCTTCAGCTTCGGGCTTGTTGCTTTTTGTGACCTTGATGTGATGAAAAGGCAGATCGTGGTTCACCACCACTTTCTGGTAGGTCATGTGGTTCGAGACGACACCGACAATTTCGATCGGGAGGGCTCCGATGCGCCAGCGGTAGAGAAGATCGTTCAGGCAATGGCCGAAGTTCGAGACCATGATCAAGACTTTCATGCGGTCTGCGGTGTCGTGGATGCCCCATTGCATGCCGAAGGCCTCGCCGATCGGGCCGAACCCTTCTCGCAAGGCGTCAAGCCCTGTGCCGGTTTCCGGGACAAAACTGATCCGGGCAAAGAAGCTTCCGGTTTCGGCATCGTCGAATTGTGACGCGTCAGTGATATTGCATCCCTGCTCGGCGAGGAAACCGGACACGGCGGCCACGATACCCCGCTTCGAGGTGCAGTGGACAGTAAGGACGTAGGTCATGAGTTTTGTTCTTTCCTATCAATCACAGCGCTCAGACCGCGAGATCGCGTGGTCTGGGCAGCCCCTTCTGGTCGCAGAAGGCATTGAGCGTGTTGGCCAGAAGGCAGGCGATGGTCATCGGACCGACGCCGCCCGGCACCGGCGTAATGGCACCAGCCACCTCTGCGCAGCTGTCAAAGTGGCAATCGCCCACGAGGCGTGCCTTGCCCTCACCCTTCCCGGGGGCGTCGATACGGTTGATGCCCACGTCGATTACCGTAGTGCCTGGTTTGATCCAGTCACCCTTCACCATCTCCGGGCGGCCCACGGCGACCACCACTATGTCGGCACGCTTGACCACCGTCTCGATGTTCTTCGTTCGCGAATGTGCGATTGTCACGGTACAGCTGTCCTTGAGCAACAGCTGCGCCATGGGCTTGCCGACTATGTTTGAGCGGCCGATCACGACGGCATCAAGCCCAGACAGGCTGCCGTGGTAATCGCGTAGCATCATCAGGCAACCAAGCGGGGTGCAGGGGACCATGCTTTTTTGGCCCGTCCCCAGCAGACCGACGTTGGAGATATGAAACCCGTCCACATCTTTCGCGGGGTCGATCGCGTTGATCACCTGATTCTCGTCGAGATGTGCGGGAAGCGGAAGCTGCACCAGGATCCCGTGAATGGTTTCGTCCCTGTTCAGTTCGGCGAGGAGCCCAAGCAGATCGGCCTCGGACACGTCGGCCGGCAGCCTGTGTTCGACCGACTTCATTCCGACCTCGACGGTCATCTTGCCCTTCGAACGCACATAGACCTCGCTCGCGGGGTCCGCGCCGACGAGAACCACGGCCAGTCCCGGCTGGCCATGGGCGGCAAGGGCGGCAACTTGTTCCGCCACCCGGGAGCGAACGGTTGCGGCGAAAGCCTTTCCGTCGATGCTCCGGGCGCTCATGTCAGCTTCTCGATCATCATCGGCACAGCATCGAACAGGTCGGCAACAAGACCGTAATCGGCGACCTGGAAGATCGGGGCCTCTTCGTCCTTGTTGATCGCGACGATGATCTTGGAGTCCTTCATCCCGGCGAGGTGCTGGATCGCGCCGGAGATGCCGACGGCAATATACAGCTCGGGGGCGACGACCTTACCGGTCTGACCCACCTGCCAGTCATTCGGGGCAAAGCCCGAGTCAACCGCCGCGCGGCTGGCGCCAACGGCGGCGCCCAGCTTGTCGGCCAGCTTTTCGATCAGGGCAAAGTCCTCTTCCGAACCCACGCCGCGCCCGCCGGACACGACGATGCCGGCGCTGGTCAGCTCGGGGCGGTCGCTTTCGGCGACCTTGTCCTCGACCCATTCGGACAGGCCCGGATCGCCGGCGGCACCGATGGTTTCCACGACGGCAGACCCGCCGGTCGCGGCGGCGTCGAAGGTCGAGGTGCGGAAGGTGATGACCTTCTTGGCATCTTTCGACTTCACGGTCTGGATCGCGTTACCGGCATAGATCGGGCGCTCGAACGTGTCACCATCGACAACAGCGGTGGCATCCGAAATCACCATCACGTCCAGCAGCGCGGCAACGCGCGGCATGACGTTCTTGGCATCGGTCGTGGCCGGGGCAACGATATGGTCATAGCCATCGGCGAGGCTGACGATCAGTGCGGCAGTCGCCTCGGCCAGACGATGGGCCAGAGCCGGATCCTCGGCGACCAGCACCTTGGCGACACCGTCAATGGTCGCAGCGGCCTCACCCGCGGCGGCGGCGGTGGCGCCCGCGCAGAGAACGGTCACATCGCCCAGAGCTTTGGCGGCAGTTACGGCCTTGGCGGTGGCATCCATCGCCAGTTCGCCATTATTGACTTCGGCAAGCAGGAGAACAGCCATTACACAACCCCCTTTTCTTTGAGTTTGGCAACCAGCGTATCGACGTCGGCAACGATTTCCCCGGCCTGACGGGCCTCGGGTTCGCTGGTCGAAACGATTTCCAGGCGCGGGTGCACATCGACGCCGTAATCGTCGGCGGTCTTCTCATCCAGCGGCTTCTTCTTGGCCTTCATGATGTTGGGGAGCGACGCGTAGCGCGGCTCGTTCAGGCGCAGATCCACGGTCACGATGGCGGGCATCTTGACCTTGATCGTCTGCAAGCCGCCATCCACTTCGCGGGTCACGGTGGCGCTGTCGCCGTCGATATCCACGGCCGAGGCAAAGGTCGCCTGGGACCAGCCCAGCAGCGCCGACAGCATCTGCCCGGTGGCGTTCATGTCGTTGTCGATGGCCTGTTTCCCGGCCAGCACGAGGCCCGGCTGTTCCTCTTCGACGACCTTGGCAAGGATCTTGGCCACGGCCAGCGGCTCGATATCCGTATGCACGTCATCGGCGGCGAGAACCAGGATTGCCCGGTCTGCGCCCATGGCCAGCGCCGTGCGCAGGGTTTCCTGCGCCTGCTTCACGCCAATCGAAACGGCCACGACCTCGTCGGCCTTGCCGGCCTCCTTCAGGCGGATTGCCTCTTCCACGGCGATCTCGTCGAACGGGTTCATCGACATTTTGACATTGGCGAGATCGACACCGCTCCCGTCCGCTTTCACACGGACTTTCACGTTGTAGTCGATCACGCGCTTCACGGGCACGAGCACCTTCATGGGCGATAATCTCCATTTAATCCTGCGGACCTGTTGATCCTGCAGACCCTATTTTTCGCACCATGAGTTTCTAAAAGTGAAAAATCAAGTACAAAAGTTCACTAGCAGCATAAGCCGGGCGCGCGGGGATAGATGAGGAATGCCAGACGCTTCGATGGAACCGCAGCAGGGAAAGGATGAGTGACAGCGACGATCACAAAAATAAAAATTCTCTATCGAAAGTTCATTTTCTATTGCCGCCTGCGCCGGAACCGGGCCATCATACTTGTCCACGACCAATGAAAAGTACCGGCTCCATGAACAAGAAGTTACCGTCACTGGCGAGATCCACTGCGCTCCGCGGGCCCATTCAGGCCGAGCCGATTCAGGATTTGGGTGAAGTTCTGGAAGCCGGGGCGCTGGTCGGTCAGGAGATCAAGGATCTGAGGCGCGCAAGCAACGTCACGCTGAGCGAACTTTCAGATGCCACCGGTTTGTCCAAGGGCTACCTCAGCCAGATCGAACGCGGAATTTCTTCGCCCTCGATCAAGGCATTGCATTCGATCAGCCGTGCACTTGGCGTGAACATCTCATGGTTCTTTCCGTCCTCGGCCGAGGATGACGATGAATTCCGCGAGTTCGTCGTGCGCCGCGACCGGCGGCGGCGCCTGGAATTCGAGAGCGGCATATGTGACGAGCTTCTGTCGCCAAACCTGGCGCGCGGCATCGAATTGTTGCGCTGCACGTTCCGTCCGCATTCCTTCAGCGGCAAGGAAGATTACAGCCACAAGGGCGAGGAGGCGGGATTTGTCGCGTCGGGCAAACTCACGCTTTGGCTCGACGGCAAGGAAATCTCCCTGTCGTCCGGTGACAGTTTCGCCTTCGAAAGCTCGATCCCGCATCGCTACGCCAATGAAAGCGACGAGGAGACGGTGATCATCTGGGTGATCTCGCCACCGTCTTACTGATTCGACCCTTAGTTGGGTCAACGGCCTCCGGTTTCCCAAACGCTTGCCGAGTTCGGTGTCCGCCGCCTAGTGTCGCGCCGAACGGGCGGCGACGTCGTGACCAGTGTCCCCGCGTGATCGTTTCCGTGCCTTTTTGCCCGCAGTTTCCGGGATCGGCTTTGCATGGGCCGAAAACCTCGTTTGAGGCGCGTCCAGCGATCTCAGTTCAGGAATCATGCCAAAAATAGGGCGGAAAATTTACGAAAATAAATACTTGACACATGAGTGACAGTAAAGTGAACATAAGATCAAGAAATTTCACAAACAGGGAGAAACGCATGTGGCGCGTCGGAATTGATGTTGGTGGGACGTTCACCGACTTCTTTGCATGGAACGAAGAGGATGGGTCTTACAAGACCGCTAAGGTCCTGACTACGAAGGATGATCGCTCGCGCGGGGTTCTTCAGTCCATTGAGACCGCGGGTATTCCGTTCGACCAGATCTCGTTTCTGATGCACGGAACGACAACAGCGACCAATTCGCTGATCGAACGCGATTACCCCGATGCGGCCTTCGTCACGACCGAAGGGTTCCGGGACACGATCGAGATCGGGCGTCAGCACCGCAAGGCGCTCTACGACCCGTATCAGACCAAGCCCGAGCCGCTGATCCGCCGTCGCCATCGCTTCACCATCGACGAACGCATGTCGGCCAAGGGAGAAGTGCGCCGGGAACTCCAGGAAGACGCCGCGCGGGCGATCGCGCGCGAGATCAAGGCGCGCGGCTATGGCTCGGTCGGGGTCGGCTTCATCAACTCCTATGCCAATGACGCGCATGAGAGGAAGATGCGCGACATCATCCTCGAAGAGGCACCCGGCGTGCATGTCGTCATGTCGTCGGACACCCGCCCGGTGTTTCGAGAGCACGGCCGGTTCACGACGACCGCGATCCGCGCCTGCCTCATGCCGATCATGACGCATTACTTCGACCGTCTGTCCGAGGTTCTGGCCGAGCGGGGCTTCACCGGAAAGCTGCTCATCCTCAAGAGCAACGGCGGCGTCATGGGCGCGCAAAACGCCAAGCTGCGTCCCGAGGAGCTGATCGAATCCGGGCCGGCAGGCGGGGTGGCCTATGCCTCCTACCTGTCCAGCCATGCCGGTTTCGAAAACATCATCCATACGGATGTCGGCGGCACCAGCTTCGACGTGTCCATCGTCGAGAAGGGCGAGGGCCTCATCACCCGCGACCACGAGCTGGAATGGGAAGTTCCGGTCGCCGTGCCGATGCTCGACATCCACTCCGTCGGCGCCGGTGGCGGCTCCATCGGTTGGGTCGATGAGGGCGGATCGCTGCGGATGGGTCCCCAGTCGGCAGGCTCGACACCTGGCCCTGCCTGCTACGGCCGGGGCGGAACCGAGCCGACGATCACGGACGCGAACCTCGTTCTCGGACGCCTGAACCCCTCGCTCAGCGACAAGTTCGAACTGGACAAGGCGGCGGCCGAAGCTGCCATCGATCGCCTGGCCGAGAAAATCGGGTTGTCGCGTCTGGAGACGGCCGACGGCATGATCAAGATTTCCTGCGAAACCATGGCGCAGGCGGTAAAGGGCGTGGTCGTTGCCAGGGCCCGTGATCCGCGCGACTTCGTTCTCGCCAGCTTTGGCGGTGCGGGGCCGATGCATGCCTGTTTCGTGGCCCAGGCGATGAGCATCCCGCAAGTGGTGATCCCGGGCGCGGCCGGTGTGGCCTCGGCCTTCGGCGCCACGGCCATGGACATGCGCCACGATATCGAAACCTTCCACTACGCGGCGCTCAGCGATGTCAAGGTGGCCGATCTGAACCGGCTCTACGACCAGATCGAAGCGGATGCGCGCAAGCGTCTCGCCGCGGACGGTATCTCCGACGACAACATGGAGCTGCGTCGCACCGCACAGATGCGCTATGTGGGCCAGACATACGAGGTGGAAACGGATATCCCCTCGGGCGAGCTGACCGACGCGCATATTCCGCAGATTGCCAACGCGTTCCACGCCGCGCATGAAAAGGAATACGGGGTATCGAACGAAGCCTTCGAGATCGCCTTCGTGTCCCTCAGCGTCACCGCGGTTGGCAAGATGAAAGAACCGCCGGTCTACGATTTCAGCGGTCAGCAGTCTGTCGAAAGCCACGCCACCCGACAGGTCTATTTCGATGGTACCTGGCACGACACCGAACTTTACGACGGCAAGAACATCGCGCCCGGCGCGCGCATGCAGGGTCCCGCCGTTGTCGAATATCTCGACTCGATCGCTGTCATCCCGCCGAACTGCTCCGGCGAAGTCGACAAAAGCGGCAACCTTGTCGTCACCATCGGGAATTGAGGAGAACAATCATGTCTACCGAAACCAAAGGACGCTTCGGCGACGTCGACGCCGTCACTTTCGAAGTGCTGCGCAACACGTTCGAATATGCGTGCAACCGCATGTCCACGATCATGCAACGCACCTCGTTCTCGCCGATCCTGGCCGATATTCTCGACTTTTCGAATGCGGTCTACGACCCCGAGCTTCGCCTTCTGGCACAGGCCGCGAACTGCCCGGTCCACCTGGCGGCGATGCAGTATAGCGCCGACGCGGCGGCCCGGAAGTATCCCATCGAGACGATGAAACCGGGCGATATCTATGCGCTGAACGATCCCTATCAGGGCGGCACGCATACCAACGATATCACCTTCATCATGCCGGTCTTCTACGAAGAGGAAGTGCTTGGCTTCGCGGTGAGCCGCGGTCACTGGATGGACCTGGGTGGCGGTGCCGCCGGGGGGATGTCGTTCTCGACCCACGTGGCCGCCGAAGGGCTGCGCATCCCGCCGATCAAGCTCTATGAGAACTATGAAATCAATCCGGATTTCCTGGCGATCATCATGAACAACACGCGGACGCCCTTCTTTATCGAAGGCGACCTTCAGGCGCATCTCGGTGCGTTGCGGGCCGCCGAGCAGGAATTGCAGCGCGCCGCACGTCGGTATGGGCTGCAGACGGTGAAGGCCGCGATGAAGGAGTTGATCGGCTATACCGAACGCATCATCCGCAAGTCGATCGAAGAGATCCCCGACGGTGTCTATTACGCCGAGGATTTCGCCGATACCGACGGCTTTTCGCCCGATCCGGTCAAGGTCGCGGTGCAGCTGACCGTCAAGGGGTCGAACATCCATGTCGACTTCAACGGGTCGGACCCGACCTGCAAGGGCTCGATCAACTCGCCCTACGCCAATACGGCCTCGGCGGCCTATTACTCGCTTCAGTTCTTCCTGGCGCCGCATGCGCCGTCGAATGCCGGGATGTTCGTGCCGATCACGCTCGATATTCCCGAAGGAACCTGGCTGAACCCGCAATGGCCGGCGCCGACGATCGGGTGTACCACGCTGACCTCGTCCAAGATCACCAGTGCGATCTGGCAGGCGCTGGCCCAGGCGATCCCCGACCGCGTCACCGGCTCGACCTGTTCGGAATGCAACTGGTTCGTTTCCTCCACCAAGGACGAGCACGGCAACGCGAACGTGTTCTCGGATCTGCCGGCCGGTGGCTGGGGTGGCACGCCCTATAACGACGGGATGAGTGTCACGATGGACCCGCTCGGCAACTGCATGAACATGATGGCCGAAACGGCGGAGCTCTTGTTCCCGATCGAGTACGAAGCCTTCGAATTGCGGCCCGACAGCGCCGGTGCCGGAAAGTTCCGCGGCGGCCTGGGAGCGAATTTCAAGGTCCGCTTCCTGTGCGAGGGCGAGATGAACATGGAAACCTCGCGGACCCGCGAAGGCAGCCCCGGCGTGAACGGCGGTCTGCGCAGCGACGTGCAGCGCTCCAAACATCTCTATCCGGACGGGCGCGAGATCGTGATCGGCGGCCTGACCGAGAACGGCGACTGGCGCAGCCCGCTGCTGTCCAGTCATCCGTTCGACTATGACGAGGTGTTCCAGTTCGAAAGCACCGGCGGCGGCGGCTGGGGCGACCCGCGCGAGCGGCCTGCCCAGAAGGTCCTGGACGACGTCCTGGACGGGTATGTGTCCATCGAGAAGGCTCGGGACGCATACGGTGTCGTGATCGATCCCGAGACCATGACACTGGACGAAGCGGAAACGGCGCGCCTGCGCGCCGCCTAGCGAATACCCGGCGCCCCAAGCCCTGGGGCGCCGGTCTCATCGGGAAATCCACCAAAAACCACACGGCGCGACTGCGTGCGTGAACAAAGAAAAATTGCCAACAGGGAAATCAGATCATGGAAAAGAAATTCAACTCACCGGCTGTGCTCAGCACGCGACGCAAGTTCCTGGCAACGGGTGCCGGAACCGCATTCGGGGCGGGGCTTCTGGCCTCTGTCAACGAGGCCAACGCCCAGCAATCGGGAACCATCCCGATCGGCCAGATGGCATCGCTCACCGGTCCTCTGGCGGTCGACGGCATCGAACACAAGAACGGCCTGGAGATGGCCTGCGAGGAGATCAACGCCGCCGGCGGGATCCTCGGCAAGATGCTGGAGCCGACGACGCTCGACAGCAAGAACCAGACCGCCGAGGAGGTCAGCGCCGCCGCGCGGCTGCTGATCGACCGCTATGGGTCGCACGCCATCATCAACGGCTACAATGTCGGCGCCAACCAGGCGGAATACGATCCCATCGCGGATGCGGGGATCATCTACATTCACTACAACACGTCCATCGGGCACCATGAAGCGTTCCAGAGCGATCCCGAGCGCTACACGGGCATCTTCATGGCGGACCCCGCGGAATACTACTACGGTGTCGGCCTTCCGGTGATGCTGGCCTCGCTGCGCGACCAAGGGCTCTGGAAGCCCGAAAACAACAAGATCGCGCTCGTCACGGGGTCGCTTCCCTATTCCACGGTGATCTCGAACGCGATCCGGGAAACCGCGCCGCAATACGGCTTCGAAGTCTCGTTCGAAGAGATCGTTCCCGTTCCGACCACCGAATGGGGCGCCGTCCTCAACAAGGTGCGCGCCGAACAGCCTGCCGTGATCGCGAACACCCATTTCTTCCCTGCGGATCTGGCGCAATTCCAGATCCAGTTTGCCGAGAACCCGACCAACAGCCTTGTCTACATGCAGTATGGGCCGCTGCTCAAAGCCTTCTCGGAGATCGCGGGCGAGGCCGCCCGGGGTGTCATGTCGTCATCGGTCATCGGCATTCTGCCCGACGAGATCGGCAATGCCTTCCGCGACGCCTATTGGGCCAGATTCGGGGCGACCGCCGAAGCCGACCCGGGTGCATCGACCTATTCCGAGATGTATCACTACGCGATTGCGGCCGCTCTGGCTGGCGGAACCGGGGAGCCGGGCGATTACGAGCAGAACCGCAAGATCGCCGACAACCTGCGCCGCTTCTCGTTCCGCGCACCGTTCGGCACCTTGCGCTATGCCAAGGAGTTCAACGCAGCCCTGCCATATCCGACCATCTCACCGGATGCATCGCTGGCGATGCCGCATCTGCTCTACCAGATCAAGGACCCGGCCGCTGCCGTGCCGAAGAAACTGATCTTCCCCGAACCCTATAACGAGGTCGCGTTCGAAACCCCGCCCTGGTTCACCTGAGCAAGACGCATGACGTAGCGCCTCGGGGCTCTGCCGGAGTCCCGAGTGCAAAACTACCAAGGAAAAACTGGAGCCAGGCGATGGAGCTTCTGACTGGAATTTTGACCAGCACGATTGCGTTGGGCGCGATCTATGCCGCGAGCTCGGTCTCGCTGGCGCTGCTATGGGGGAGCATTTCGATGCTGAACCTCGCGCATGGTGCCATGATCGTCATCGGGGCCTATGGTTCAGTGGCTCTCGTGACTGGGCTGGGCCTGCCTTGGTGGACGGGGCTTCTGGGCGGCATGATCGCGGGCGCTGCGGGCGGACTGCTGCTCTACGTCTCGCAGGTCCGGTGGATATTCGGCAAGGCGAATTTCGATCTGAGGATCATCATCCTCACCATGGCGTTCAGCACCATCGTGGTCGATCTCATCAACAACCTGATCGGCGCAAAGATCCTGCGGCAACCATTTCAGGTCGAGGGTCGGTTCGACCTCGGCGCTCTGTCAATCGGGCACCAGACCTTGCTGGTCGTCTGTTGCAGCGCGCTCATGGTGCTGCTGCTGCAACTCGTCGTGCACAAGACCAATCTCGGCCGGCTCATCCGGGCCGTCTCGCAGGACATCACCGCCGCTCGGCTGAACGGCGTGCCGGTGCAGGCGGTGATTTTTCAGGTGACGGTTCTCGCAGGGATCATCTCGGGCGCCTCCGGCGTGCTGCTGACAAGCTCGACGACCGTCTATCCCGGTGCCGGGTTCGATCCGCTGCTCAAGGCGCTGATCGTCTGCGTCCTGGGCGGGCTCGGCAGCATTCCCGGCGCGCTGGCCGCGTCATTCGCGCTCGCTGGTCTGGAAACCACCGTGCAGTACACGCTCGGTGTGAAATGGGGGTTTCCCGTGTCGCTTCTCGTCGTGGTGCTGGTGCTGGTCTATCGACCGACCGGTCTCTTCGGGCGCCAGGAACTGGAGAGGAATTGACCCATGCGTTCAATGAAATCCCGCGATCTTCTGATCCTTCTTCTCTTTGTCGGCGTCCTGAGCCTTTTGCCCGCGCTGGGACTGAGCCGCTACGTTCTGGGGCAGATCACCCTGTTCATCCTGTGGGCGGCCGTCGTGTCGCAGTGGAACCTGGTCTTCGGCGTCGCCGGCATCCTGTCGATCGGCCATATGGCTCTGTTCGCGGTGGGCGGCTATGCCACCGCGCTCATGGGCCTCTATTTCGGCATGTCGCTATGGTGGACCCTGCCGGTGGCGGCTCTGGCGGGGCTGCTGATGAGCCTCGTCATGGCCTTTGCCACGTTCAGGCTGCGCGGCGCTTATGTCGTCGTGGTCACGCTCGCCATCGCCATGACGGTCTATCAGCTTCTGGTGACCGATGTGGCCTGCTTCCGGCAGACCCAATCGGTTTGCTATTCCTTCTCCGGCGGCGCCCGCGGCCTGTCGCGTTTCGGCGATTTCGGGTTTCGCGAGCTACTTGGATACAGCAGTGCGCCGCTTGGCAATTTCTACCTGTCGCTCATCATGCTCGCGCTGTCGATACTGGTCGCGATCATGGTCGTCTACAGCCCCTATGGGCAGGCCTTTAAGGCGATGCGCGACAACGAGGTCTGCGCCGCGTCGCGAGGTATCGAGATCCGGAAATATCAGGCCATCGTCTTTGCCGTCTCCGGAGTGTTCACCGGTTTGAGCGGAGGCGTCTATGCCGGGGTGATCGGCACGTTTGGTCCGCAGGTTCTCGAATTGTCCACGCTGCTGTTCCTGCTGTCGATGATGGTCGTCGGCGGCCGCGGCACCATTTGGGGCCCGGTGGTCGGCACGATCGTGCTGGCGCTTATCGACGAGGGCTTCCGCGACCTTGCGGCATGGCGCAACACCGCCTATGCGGCCGTTCTTTCGATCATCCTGCTCACATTGCCGGAGGGCCTGATGGGCGGTTTCGCGTCACTCAGGAAGTGGGCCTTGAGCCCCAGGAAGGAGGGCTGAAACGTGACCCATTCACCGCAACATCTGCTCGAGGTGCGCGGCCTGACCAAGGCCTATGGGGCCATGAAGGCGACGAACGATCTCAGCTTTCATGTCGACCGCGGCGAGGTGCTCGGCATCGGCGGTCCGAACGGCGCCGGGAAGACCACGCTGTTTGATCTCTTGTCCGGGGTGACCCCCCCGACCGCCGGGAGGATCCTGTTCGAGGGCGCCGATATCACCGGGCTCGGCGCCTCGGCGATCTGCCATCTCGGCATTAGCCGCACCTTCCAGCTGAACGCCGTCTTCAACTCGCAGACGGTCGCCGACAATCTGAAGACCTGCGCCTATTTTGGCAGCGAAAAGCGGCTCGTGCCCGGATTGAACTATGACCGCAGGTCCGAGATCCGCGCGGCCGAGGTGCTCGATCTGACCGGTCTGACGGACTATGCGGATGTGATGGCGGGTGCCTTGCCGGTCTTGCAGCTGAAGCTGTTGATGATCGGATGCGCCATCGTGAGCCATCCCAAACTGCTGCTGCTGGATGAACCGGTTGGCGGGCTCAACCCGGCCGAGATCGAAACCTGCGCGGCGGTCTTCAGGCAACTTCGGGATTTTCACGGGACCACCATCGTCGTGATCGAACACGTGATGAGCTTCATGACAGCCTTTGCGGATCGGATCATGATCCTGCACCACGGTGCGAAACTGCACGAAGGGGCGGCGGGCAGTCTCGCCGACAATCCCGAGGTCGTGGATGTCTTCCTCGGTGTGTCCGGCGCTGCCGACAGCCGCAAGGGAGCACAGGCGGAGGAGGTCGGAAATGCCACTTCTTGAAGTCAAGGATTGTCACGCCGGTTACGGTACGGGGTCGATCCTGAACGGGATCGACCTGACGGTCGCGCAAGGCGAACTGATCGGCATTGTCGGCCCGAACGGTCACGGCAAGACGACGCTGCTGCGCGCGATATCGGGCCTGTTGCCCAGGACCCAGGGCAGCATCGCGCTGAACGGTCGATCCATCCTCGGGCTGGCGCCGGAGAAAATCGCGCGGATGGGGCTGGCCCACGTGCCGCAGGGCGATCTGGTCTACAAGAACATGACCATTCTCGAAAACCTGCTGGTCGGCGGCTATTCCAACCGGTCGGATGCAAGGTCCCAGGCGCAACTGGACAAGGTCTTAGCACTCTTTCCCAAGCTCGAACAGCGCGCTGAGCAGATCGCCAGCTCCCTGTCGGGAGGTGAGCGCCGGATGCTGGGCATCGGCCGCGGCCTGATGATGGCGGATTGCCGCCTGCTGGTGCTGGACGAGCCCTCGCTCGGCCTGGCGCCGGTGGTGATCGACCAGATCTATGCGGCCATCGACGAATTGCGTGCGACAGGGATGACGATCGTCGTGGTCGAAGAGAATATCGCCCGGGTGGCCAACCATGCGGACCGGCTGCATCTGATGGATGGCGGCCATTTCGTCTGGTCCGGTGTCCCCGCGGAAATGCATGAAAATCGGAAAATAATCGACACCTATCTGGGTGCTTGAAAGACAGGAGCTACATTTATGGGCATTCCAAACACGGCAGATGTGGTTATCGTTGGCGGCGGCGTTGCGGGCTGCTCCATCGCATATCACCTGACCAAGCTGGGGATTACCGATGTCGTGTTGTGCGAGCGCAAGCAGCTCACGAGCGGCACGACCTGGCATGCGGCTGGACTAGTGACGCAGCTCCGCGCGACGCGAAACATGACAGAGCTTGCCCAATACACCGGCGAGCTGTTTCGCGATCTGGAGGCGGAAACGGGGCAGGCGACGGGCTTCAAGCAAAACGGCGCGCTGCGCCTTGCCACGCATGACGCGCGCTTCGAGGAACTGAAACGTGGCGTGTCCATGGCCCGAAATTTCGGGCTCGAGGCCGACGTCGTCTCCGCCGGCGAAATCCGCGAACGCTGGCCGCTGGTCGAAGTCGGCGACATCGTCGGCGGCATCTGGATGCCCAATGACGGGCAGGTCAATCCCGCCGACGTGACGATGGCGATGGCCAAAGGCGCGCGTATGCGCGGCGCGCGGATTTTCGAACAGACCCCGGTCGAGCGCCTGATCGTCGAGAACGGAAAGGTGCGGGGCGTGAAACTCGCCGATGGCGAGATCCGCGCCGACCGCGTCGTCATCGCGGGTGGCATGTGGTCGCGGGAATTCGCGGCGCAAAGCGGCGTCTCCCTGCCGCTCCACGCGGCAGAGCATTTCTACATCGTGACCGAGCAGATGCCCGATCTGCCCCGCGAACTGCCGGTGCTGTTCGTCGCCGACGAGTGTTCCTATTACAAGGAAGACGCTGGCAAGCTGCTGCTGGGATGCTTCGAGCCCGAAGCGAAACCCTGGGGGCACAACGGCATCCCCGAGGACTTCTGCTTCGACAGCCTGCCCGAGGATTTCGATCATTTCGAACCGATCCTCGACATGGCCGTCAAACGCGTGCCGGCGCTGGCTAACGCGGGTATCCAGCTGTTCTTCAACGGCCCCGAAAGCTTCACGCCCGATGACCGCTACCTTCTGGGGGAGACGCCCGAAGTTGAGGGGTTGTTCTGCGCCTGCGGGTTCAACTCGGTCGGCATCCTGTCGTCCGGTGGCGTCGGCAAGGCGCTGGCGGATTGGATCAACGACGGTCACCCGCCGATGGAGCTGGCAGATGTCGACGTGCGCCGCATGCATTCCTGGCAGTCGAACAAGAGCTATCTCTTCGACCGGACCAAGGAAACGTTGGGCTTGCTCTACAAGATGCATTGGCCTTACCAGCAATATGAAACCGCGCGCAATGTGCGCCAAAGCCCGTTTCACGACCGCCTTGTCGCTCTCGGGGCCTCGATGACCGAAGCTGCCGGATATGAGCGGCCGGGCTTTTTCGCGCGCGATGGCCGCTCGACTGAGATCGGCTATTCCTTCGGCCCGCAAAGCTGGTTCGAAGACGCGCGCGCTGAATGTTTGGACACGCAATCAGCCGTGACCGTTTTCGACCAGAGTTGCTATGTGAAATTCCGGGTCGAGGGCCGAGACGCTTGCCGCATTCTCAACAACGTGTCAGCGGGAAATGTTGATGTTGCTATGGGCAAGGTCGTCTACACCCAGTGGCTCAACCCGCGCGGGGGTATCGAGGCGGATGTCACGATCACCCGGCTTTCAGAAACAGCCTATCTAGTCGTCACCATAGCCGCCAGCCAGACACGCGATCTGTCGTGGTTGCGCCGCCACATTCCCGACGATGCGGCTGTCGTTGTCACCGATGTTACGCCCGGCCTACCGATGCTAGCGATTATGGGGCCCAAATCCCGTGCGCTGCTTGAGAAGGTTTCCGGTGCCGACCTGTCGAATGCCGCCTTCCCGTTCGGGACGAGCCAGGAGATTGCCGTCGGATATGCGACCGTCAGGGCGAGTCGGCTGACCTTTGTCGGCGAGCTTGGGTGGGAACTCTATATCCCTGCGGATTTCGCGATGCATGTCTTCGACAAGATCGTCGAGGCCGGTCAGGAATTTGGCCTTAGCCATGCGGGGTTCTTTGCGCTCAACAGCCTTCGGGTAGAAAAAGGTTATCGGCACTGGGGGCATGACATTGGCGAAGAAGACACTCCGCTCCAGGCGGGGCTCTCGTTTGCCGTGGACTATAATAAAGCTGAATTTGTCGGCCGCGATGCTCTCTTGCGTGCGCGAGACGCCGGTGTGCCTACAAAGCGGCTTGTACAATTCCAACTGCCCGACGGATGTCGAAAGATGCTCTATCACGAAGAGCCAATCTACAAGGAAGGTAGGATAATCGGATCTATTACCTCTGGTGGATATGGGCACAGGCTCGATCGATCGATGGGCATGGGATACATCTATAACGCCGACGGTGTCACTCGCGACTTCATCAATGCCGGTGGATTCGAGATTGAGATCGCCTGTGAACGTTACAAGGCAACTGCGTCACTCTCACCTTTCTTGGACCCAAAGAACGAGAGGATCAAGGTGTAGACAATGATTGGCAGAGGTGACGGAAATGACGCGCTGGGAGTAGGTCTGCTTTCTCCCCCAGTGCTGATTGGCTGTCTTACTAACAGCTGCATGGGTGTAATGTATGCGTGGAGCTTGTTCCTGTTACCGATGGAAAGGGATCTCGGGCTGAGCCGGGCTGAGTTAAGCTTGGCTCCGTCATTGGCACTGGCGTGTTTCATGCTGGGAATGATGCTACAAAAGGCAGTATCAACGAGATTGACCTTACGCGGCACTGCTTTGCTTTGTTTTTCACTGGCTGGTGGCGGGCACTTTCTGTTTGGCTTTTGGCCAACATTGACGTCGCTTATTATTGGCTATGGCATGGCTTTTGGGACCGGCTCAGGCTTGGGGTACGGGTTCGCGCTTGAAATGGCTCAATTCGCAAAAGAGCGAAATCGTTCCCTAGCGATTGGTGTCATAGTGTCGTGTTTTGCCTTGTCTGGGATCCTTATTTCTAGCGTTTTTGCACGGGCGATTCTGCACAGTTCTCCAGCGACATCATTTCTTGTCATCGGTTTCGGAATACTTCTGCTCGGAGTTTTTGTTGTTTCTAAAATTGATGGTTCTTCTCTGACGCCTACAGAAGAAATTCAAGAGCCTACTGGCTCTGAAGTCTTTACGCTTCGCTTTGCGATTATGTCCTACTGTTTCTTCGCAATTTGCTTTGCCGGGCTGTTAACTATCTCGCATATATCCGGTATTTTGGAAGAAATTGGCGTTCCAAGTAGGCTTCTTGGACTAGGCGCGGGCTTGTTGAATTTAGGATACATAATAGGATCCATTTTTGGTGGCAGGTTTGTCGATTGGGTTCAAGGCAGAAGTGCGTTGTTTTTTGTCTGCTTGCTTACGGTCGCTGCGTTATTGATGATACGTTCGGACAGCTTCTTGATCGTTTGCGTAGCGACCGTATTTGTTGGACTGTGCTTTGGTGGCTCGGCGTCGCTGATACCTGTATTGATCGGGCGTGAATACGGCATCTCGCAGATTGGTAGGGTCTATGGTAAAATGATCTTCTCATATGGCCTCGCTGGGCTGATAGCTCCTTGGGTAGGAGGGCTTCTATATACCCAAACAGGTTCCTATTCGGTCCCGCTTGCGGTCACCACTGTATTGGCTTTCGTGGGTTTAATCGCTTCTATCTACTTTAGCTTTGCGCTCATGATGAAGCGCTAGTACTGATTGAAGCATGGTCGAATCAGAAATAGCGCTTGATATTGCGATTGGCTTTGTTGCACAAATCGTGGTCAGGGATTCACTGTGTGAATCCAGCATGATAGCTCGAGGGCATGAGTAGTTGGGCCCCCACGAAGTATAAGACCACGAACTGGTCGTCCTATAACGAAGCGTTGAAGCAACGAGGATCGCTTGCGATCTGGTTCGATCCCGACATGGTGTGGAAGCCGCCTCCAACCGGAAAACGTGGGCGGCAGCCGAGTTTCAGCGATGCCGCGATCCAGACCTGCCTGACCATGAAGGTGCTGTTCGGCATGCCGCTGAGACAGACGACAGGCTTCATGCAGAGCCTTCTTCGGCCGGCCGGGATGGACTGGACCGTGCCGGACTTCAGCACCCTGTGCCGTCGCCAGCGGACGCTGAACGTAAGCATCCCCTATCGCGGCGGCACGGGTCCGCTGAACATCCTAGTCGACAGCACCGGCATCAAGGCCGAGGGTGAAGGCGAGTGGAACGCCCGCAAGCACGGCGGCCCCAAACGACGTATCTGGCGCAAGATACATATCGGCATTGATGAGGAAACGCTGGAGGTGCGGGCCGTCGAGATCACCGGCAGCAACATCGGTGACGCACCCGTCCTGCCTGATCTGCTCGATCAGATCCCGGCAGATGAACAGATCGGTTCCGTGACTGCCGACGGCGCCTATGACACCCGCAAATGCCACGAGGCAATCGCCGGTAGAGACGCCGCTGCTGTCATTCCACCACGCAAGAATGCCAGGCCCTGGAAGCCCACGAGCCCTGGTGCCATCGCACGCAATGACGCCCTGCGCGCCACGAAGTACCTGGGCCCGGCCCTTTGGCGACGATGGAGCGGCTACCATCGCCGAAGCCGTGTCGAGGCAAAGATGAACTGCATCAAGTTGCTCGGCCAATCCTTGATGCCGCGCGACTTCGACCGCTAGGTCGCGGAACTCCAGGTTCGCATCGCCGTACTCAACGGCTACACCGCCCTCGGCATTCCTGTCACTGTGCCCGTAGGATAAGTCCGTCCGGGGAAAGGGGAACTCAGCTCAGGCCCCGATTTGTGCAACAGCGCCATTACGATTGATTTTTGAAGGCGCGGGACTCGACCGCCCCACAAATTCGCGTACATGCATCTTGGTTTCACGCTACTTGGCAACCGGTTTCTGTGCCTGGAAATTCAAGCGAGGGTAGCAGCGTGCCAATGGCGGTCCTTCGTGCAGCATTGAGTTTTCATGAACAATTGTCACTTCGGATTTGAACCAACGCGACTATTCTCGACCGGCAAGAGCTCAAGAAAGGGAAGCCCGGGTGCCGGGCTTGAAAGGATAGAGAGAGGCTCATCCGGGTCCGGCGTGACAAGGACTCTGACCATGGCCAAGACCACGACCCGTCCGAAACCCACCACCTCCAAGAAGACCGAAGCATCCGGATCGGCCGCGCCTGACGGCGCCGCCGACATCCGAATGATCCCGCTCGACCAGCTGGAGCCGAGTGCTCTCAACGTCCGCAAGGTAGCCGCGAGCGCCAGCGACGACGCCGAACTTCTTGCCAGCATTCGCGAGACGGGCATCAAGCAGAACCTGGTGGTTCATGCGCTGTCTGAGACACGTTTTGCGGTCGATGCCGGTGGCCGTCGCCTTAAGGCGCTGAAGCAGCTTGCCGAAGACGGCGTCATCCCTGCGGATCACCCAGTCCCCTGCCTCGTCGAGGATGAGCACAACGCCATCCTCACCTCGGCCACGGAAAACCTCCAGCGCGCGGCGATGCACCCGGCGGACCAGTTTGAAGCTTTCGACAAGATGATCGCCGAAGGCCGCAGCGAGGACGAGATTGCGCTCAAATTCGGCGTCTCCGTCGACTTGGTTCGCCGTCGCCTCAAACTCGCCCGTGTCGCGCCCGAGATCATCGAGCAGTTCCGTGCAGGCGACCTGACCCTCGAATGCGTTATGGCTTTCACCCTGACCGACGATCATGATCGCCAACTGGCTGTCTGGAACGCGGTGAAGGGCGGCTATCACATCCACCCGCAGAGCATCAAACGCCAGTTGACCGAGACCGCGCATTCGGCGAACTCGGCTATGGGGCGTTTTGTCGGGATCGAGGCCTATGAGGCGGCAGGTGGTGTCCTCTTGCGCGATCTCTTCGACGATCGTGCCAGCGCCCATATGGAAAACCCCGATCTTCTGGAGCGCCTTGCCATCGAGAAGCTGCAAACCGCCGCCGAACCCTTCGAGGCGGCGTGGAAATGGGTCGAGGTGCATCTCTCGGTGGATTACGGCGCGTTTCGCAGTTTCGGGCGGGTCTATCCGCAGGACATAGAACCCGACCCGGACCTGCTTGCCGAAGAGGAACGTCTCATCGCGCGCGAGGAAGACCTGGCGGCGCAGAATGACGGCGAGGATTGGACCGACGCCGAAACCGAAGAATACTACGCCATCGAGCCGCGCCTGCGTGAGATTGAGGCCCTGCAATGCGAACGGCAGCCCTATGCCGAGGCAGATCGCACTATCGCCGGTGTGGTCCTGACTATCGGTCATGACGGGGCGCTTCGGGTCGAGAAGGGTCTGGTGCGGCCCGAGGATATTCCTGCCGCGCATGAGCCTGACGAGAACACCACAGATGCGGATGGAGTCCCCTCCCCTGCCCGCCCACAGGTGACTCCGCCGACCTCCTCCATGCCGGTGCCGAGCTCCGACCCGGCTGCGACTTTGCGCAAGGCGGACGGGATCTCAGTGAGCCTGGCGGATGATTTGCGCGCCACGCGTCAGCACATCCTGCGGGCACATCTGGCGGCGGATTTCGAGGTAGCGTTCGATGCGATGCTTTACGCGCTCTGCGAACAGGCTTTGGGGCGGTCCTACAACAACGAGGCGCTCGACATCTCGATCCGGTCCTTCCAAGTGCAAAACCGCGAGGTACTGCATGCCGATACTGTTGCCCAGAAGATGCTTGAGGCGCTGGAGCAGGACCTCGCCACTGACTGGATGACGCTGGAAAAGCCCGAGGACTTCCGGGCGATGTCGGCGCTGCCAATTGCCGACAAGCAAGCGCTTTTCGCCTGGGCGACGGGTCTGGCGCTCAAACCCCAACTCTCCTCCGACAATCGCCCCTCCCCGATCATCGAAGAGATCGGCGCGCGGCTTGACGTGGATGTGGCGGCCTGCTGGCGCCCGACCTCGCAGAACTACTGGGGTCGGGTCAACAAAGGTCATGCGGTGGGCACGGCGCGCAAGCTGATCGGCGAGGATTACGCCGAGGATCGCAATCGCGAACGCAAGGGCGATCTCGCCGTGGCGATGGAGCGGGCTTTCGCGGAAACTGCCGGCGAGACGGAAGGTTTCGACGCGGCGACCGCAGCAAAGACGACGCGCTGGCTGCCTGACGGGATGGTGTTTGTCGGTGCGACCGAGGCTGCTGCCGACATGCGCAACGACGCGCCCGAGGCCGAGGCAGGCGACATGCCTGCCGCAGACGCTCTGGCCGAAGCGGAGAGTAATGAACCATCGTCCTTGCCCGCCTTCCTCAGCGGGGATGCGGCCTGACGGAACGGTTGCCATATCCGATCGCGACATGAACTTTGGGCCGTCCTCAAATCGAGGGCGGCCCTTTCCGGCTGACGGGTTGCCTACAGCCGATATCGGATCGGCTGGCTCGTCCTGGAGATATCCCATGACCACCGCACTCGATCTCGATCCCGTTCAGGAAGCAGCACTGATCGCCACGCAGAATGATGCGTTTCGACGTTCCATCCTCGGCAATCCTCCCGTTGCCGATGCCCCGCAGGGGCAGTACGTGATGACACGCGGTGTCGCGGCACTTGGGATCGATGCGCAACTGGAATTGACCCGACGTGTCGCCGCCTTCGACGGGTTCAATGCCGACAGTGATCCGCAGGGATGGCATGAGATGGGCGTCATCGAATTCGATGGTACAACGGTCTGGTTCAAGATCGACCTCTATGACGTCGACTACACGTATGGCTCACCCGAGCCCTCTGACCCCAAACAGACGCGCCGGGTTCTGACCCTGCTTCTGCCGTCGGAATACTAACGCCCCCCTTCCCTAATCACGACCCCGGAACGCCCTTGCACAAAGGGCGGTCCTTTCGCGCTGGCGGGTTTTGAAGGGGCGCGATACCCGCGCCCGCCCGCCGCAGGAGACCAGAAATGGCCAAGACACTCGACTACCAGATCACCCTCTATCCCGCGCATCGCGATGGCGCCTTCGTTGTCACCCAGTTCCAGATGATGGCGAGCTACCCTGAAAAGCGCATCCAGGCCGCGGGCATGGACGATTTGATTGACAAGGTGACGCAGTTCGCCATGGAGCATGGCGAAAGCTGCAGCGCTTCGGTGCGTTGTCTCGCTCCGCGCAAACCGCCTGGGTTCAAGCGCGCGACCGAGAACCTCTATTTCAACCTGGTTGACCGGACGGCTGAGAAACGCGGCGACGCTGCGGCCTGAAACCGCCCACAGGAAACCTCCGGGCGGCCACGCGCCACGGTCGCCCTCCCCTTCCCTTAATTCCAAAGGACTGAAGACATGACACAAGTGAGTGATTTCTACACGCAGATGCTTGAATCTCAGAGACGTGCTGCCGAGCAGCGGGTCGAGACCCGCGCAAACTTACTCTGCGAACTGCGCGCCATGGGTGTGACGAGCATCGAGGTGCAATATGAAGGCTACGGCGATTCCGGCAATGTCGAGGACGTTGTCGTGACGCCTGGCACGATCACCCTGACAGAAGAGCTGCGGCGCCGGGTCGAAGACTTCGGCTGGGATTTTGCCTATGCGCTGAGCCCAGGCTTCGAGAACAACGAGGGCGGCTATGGTAAACTGACCTGGGCGCTCGAGGCGGACAAAATCGATGTCAGCCACTCGAACCGCTATATCTCGTCTGAGACCACCGAACACGAGGGGCTCTGACATGGCACATCCCCTCCACCACGCCGAAAGCTCGGCCCGAAAGTTCGGCGGAGTTCCAGATGATTACCAGCATGTGCATGATTGGTTTGACTCATCCAAAGAGCACCTAGGTCTCTTTGTTCACAGAGCCCAAAAACATCATACAGTCGGGATCTATGATGCCCAACGGATCTTCGGCCAAAGCCTGACCAACAGCGCGGGCCGGGTCGTCCCGATCCGCTGGATTGGCGAGCAGCATGTGCGCGAAGACTGCCAGGGGCGTATCCCGTCGCTGGCTGATTGGCTCGGACGCATACAACCCGAACCGTGGATGGCCAATGGTCGGATCGACAACGACCCGACGCAAATCGGCCGCGATCCGCGCGCGGCCTGGATCGAAGCAGTCGCCAATCACCAGACCATCCTCGGCTTTGAGGATTGGCTGCTGAAGGTTTCTGTCGAACACGTCCAGCATCGTCAGAACCGCGCCGCCGCCTGATCCGCCAGGCGGCAAACCCACCAAACAACTGATCCCGTCTCAATCGACCCGCCTGCGGCCTCAACCGGCTCGGCGGGTCGATTGCGTTTCAAGAAAGGACATCGACATGCACGACCCTGTTTATGTGGAGGTCCACCAGGGCCACGTCATCAAGATCTACCACGACCCCGATGCTGAAAGCCCACGGGAGTGGTCCAACCTCGGCAAGCTCATCTGCTGGCATCGGCGCTATCGGCTGGGCGACAGCCATCGGTTCGACAGCCCCAAGGCGTTCCTGCGCGATCTTGCCGATGTTTCGGATCAGAACGATCTCTCGATGGACCAGCTGCGCGAGCGCGCCGAGCGCAAGGCAATCCTTTTGCCCGTCTTTCTCTACGATCATTCCGGGCTCGCGATGAACACCATCGGGTTTCACTGCCCGTGGGATTCCGGCCATGTCGGCTTCGTATACGCGACGCTCGAGGCGGTCCGGACGGAGTTCGGGGTGAAACGCGTCACCAAGGCTCTGCGTGAAAAGGCTGAAGACATCCTGCGCGGCGAAATCGCCACCTACGATGCTTATCTTGGCGGTCGGGTCTATGGCTACGTCATTGAGCAGGACGGCGAGGAGGTCGACGCTTGTTGGGGGTTCGTCGGTGACTATGAAACCGGCTGTTTGGCTGAGGCCCGTTTTGCTGGGTGCAGCAAGGACCGGTAAACACAGTTCGTTGATGGCTGGGCTGTGAGATTCAACAGGTAGTGCGCCGAAGTTTTTCGCCATGAAGACAAAGATTTGTCTTTGGCGGAAGGAGAGCAAGAGTCTAACCGGCGACCGACTTAGGTTTCGTCCGGTTCGACGTTTGGTGCATGTCTTTGGCGAGGGTCTGGTTCAGCGCGCGCCTCAGAGCGGCGGCGCAGGAAAACCCGCACTGCGGGGCCGCATCCGCCGCCGACATGCCCTGCTGAAGCATCAGTTCGCGCGCGCGGGCAAGCCGCATATGCTGGTAACATTTGCCCGGCGAAAGCCCCAGTTCCGACGCGAACAGGCGTGCCATCGTGCGCAGTGTCAGCCCGGCAGTCGCGGCGATTTCAGGCAGGGTGCGGGGGGCTTCGACCGTCGCGGCCATCGTATCGAGTGCCTTACGCATACGCGGGTTCGGGTGCGATGGCAGCCCGCCCAGCCCGTCATCCGGCGCGTGTGCAAGCCGGGGCGCGTTCAGAAACATCGACGCGGCATCGAACCGAGCCGCCGCGCCAAAGCGGTGTGTAATCTCTTGCAGCACGAGCTCCATCGCGCCTGCCGCACTTCCGCAAGTCAGCCATTTGCCGTCGGCGGCAAAGGGGGCCGCCACGCGGTTCACCGTGGGAAAGCGCTCGGCGAATTCCTCCAGCAATTGCCAGTGTAGAGTCGCTTGCCGCCCCTCCAGATACCCCGCCGAGGCCAGCAACCACGCCCCGGTATCGGCGGCGATGACCGTCTTCGCGCGGCGCGCGACCATCAGGGCGCGGCGTGTTGCGGAATGCTGCACATCCTGTCGGAACCTGTCGCCGCCGATCAGGATCAGCAGATCGCACTCCCCGGCCTGCGACAAGGGGCAATCGGGGGACAAGAACAACCCGCTGGACGATCTGACCGGGCCATCCTGCGGTGTCAGGATGGTCCATGTGATCGCCGCGCCATGTTCGTCTCGCACGACGCGCAAAGGCTCGAGCAAGCAAGCCAGAACCATGTTCGAAAAGGCCTCGAACAGCAGGATGTTGATCCGCAGCACTGACGCGGTCTTTGGCAGATTCGGTGTCATGATTGGCAGTTTCGGTGATTTTGCGCCGTATAGCCATCCTGCATCCTGACCAAAATGCGCTTTTGGAGAGCCGCCATGACCGACCGCCCCCTGTCCCATATCCGCGTGCTGGATTTCGGCCATTACCTTGCAGGGCCGATGGTCGGTATGATGCTGGCTGACCTGGGGGCCGAGGTGATCCGGATCGACCCGCCTGGCGGGCCGCGCTGGAACGATCCTGCGTTTGACATGCTATCGCGCGGCAAGCGGTCTTTGGCGCTTGACCTCAAGAGCGATGCGGGGCGGCAAACCGCGCTGGATATGGTCGCGCGGGCTGATGTGGTGATCGACAATTTCCGCCCCGGCGTGATGGCGCGGCTGGGGCTTGGCCCCGCCGATCTGCGCGCGGCGAACCCGGGCATCGTGTCCTTATCGCTGCCGGGATTTGCCTCGACCGACCCCGAATTGGCCGGGTTGGCCGGGTGGGAGGCGGTGGTCGCGGCCCGCACGGGGCAGTTCACCGACATGGGGCTGAACCGGCAGTTAATGGGAATCAACCCGTCCTTTACGCCGCTGGGGCTGGCGTCGGCGTATGGTGCGGCGTTTGGCGCGATGGCGGTGCTGTTCGCCCTTGGCGCGCGGGGCCGGATGGGCGGTGATCATATCGAGGTGCCGCTGGCCTCGGCGCTGTTCGAAGGGCTGGTCTATAATTGCGAGCAGGTGCAGGATTATCCCGCCCGCTACAAATCCCCGCGCGAGGTGGAACTGGACCGGCGTCGCGCGGCCGGTCTGCCGCTGGACCTGAGCTATGCAGATCTGGGCGCGTTTCTTGATCCCTTCTATCGCACCTATACCTGCGCCGATGGGCGGGGGTTCTATGTCGTGTCCTGCTCGATCAAAACCCATCAGCGCCGCGCGCTACGGGCGCTCGGACTGCACGATCTGGCCGACACGCTGCCCGATTTCGACGCCTACCTGGACCGGAAGGACTGGCCCGATGACTGGGCCTTGCGGAACTACCCGGTAGGAGATCGCGACCGCAAGCGCGTGTCGGATGCCATGCAGGCTGCTTTCCTGACCCGACCTTCGTGGGAATGGGAGGAGATTTTCGGCGCGGCCAAGGCCCCGGCCAGCGCGCAGCGCAGCACGCGCGAATGGCTGGCAGATCCGCATGCGCTGGCCTCGGGGCTGGTGCTGACGGTCGATGATCCGCGCCATGGGCCGATGCGGCAGTTGGGCAATCTGGCATGGCTGCTGGATGACGCGGGCGCGATGGACAAACGGCCTGGTCCAGTGGCGGATGAGTTCCGCGCCGATCTGCCCGCGTTGTTGGCCGAAAACCCCCGCGTTGCACCGGAGGGCATGGGCGAGGGCGGCTGGCTGGACGGGCTGCGTGTGGTCGACCTGACCAACGTCATTGCAGGCCCCACCATCGGCGCAACGCTGGCGCGCTTCGGGGCAAAGGTGACCTCGGTTCAGCCGGTCAGCCCCTCGGTCGATCCGTGGAATGCCATCGTCTTTGGCCTGCACGCCCATCGCGGCAAGGACAGCGTTCTGTTGGATCTGGGCAGCCCGGCAGGCCGCGCGGCGCTGGATCGGTTGATCGCAGGGGCCGATGTGGTCACGATGAACGGCACCGATGAACAGCGCGACGCGCTTGGCCTGTCGCCTGACAGGCTGGCAGCGCTGAATCCGCGCGCAATCCTTGTGCAGCTCGATGCCTGGGGCGGGCCGATGCGCGGGCCGAAATCGGATCATCTGGGCTATGACGATCTGGCACAGGCGGCGACCGGCGTCATGGTGCGCTTTGGCGGCGAGCCGGACACGCCCGAGGAACACGCCCACTTCGGCACGATCGACGCGCTGACGGGTTATGCGGCCTGCGTGGCGCTTGGTGCGGCGCTGGAACGGCGACGCCTGACCGGCAAGGGCGGCGTGGCCCGCGCGGCGCTAGCCGGGTGTGGCGCGATGATCCAGGCGCAGTTCATGTATGATTTTGACGGGCGCGCGCCCTTTGACGAACCCGCCGGGCGGCAGGCGCGCGGATGGGGGCCGTTCTATCAATGCTACCGTGCCGCCGATGGCTGGATGTTCTTTGCCGCCCAGACGGAGCGCGCCGCTGCGCTGGCCCGCGTGCCCGAACTGGCCGATTTGGCGGGGGTGGCTGACGGTGGATTGGCCAAGGCGCTGGCCGAACGGTTCGCTGCCCATCCCGTCGCTCATTGGCAGGCGCGTTTTGCCGATGGGTCGGCCAGCGTAGTTCCGCTGGGCTCGCTCTCGGCCAATCGCGATGCGAACCTTCACCTTGAAAGCGACGGACCCGCCGATATCCGCATCGCCACTTATCGCGCGATCCGGCATGACCGCCACCCGATGGGCCGCTGGGTCGATCTTGTTGCGCCCAATGCCGTGCGCCCCGACCGCGCCGCGATCACCATCCCCGGCCACGCCCCCAAACCCGGCGCGCAGACGCGGGCGATCCTGTCGCAGATCGGGCTGACAGAGGCCGAGATCACCGCCATGTTAGACAAAGGCACCGCCGCGACGGGCTGGTCCGCTAAATACCTGCCGGAGTAACCGCATGACAACCGAAGGTCCCGGCCCCGCGATCACCCCCCCGCACCCGCGCCCGCGCACGGCACATTCTGGACCATTACTATATCGGGCCGGCGCGCGATGCGCAGGTGCTGGAAATCTGGGGCTATACCCCGCGCATGACCTATGCCCCTGGCGAGGAGGTCGTGCTGCATGTCTCGACCACCGCCGACCGCTGGTCCTTCGAGGTGGGGCGCGACGGCGCAACATACGAACCTCTGCTTCGGGTCGATGACCTGCCGGGCAGGCATCACGACACGCCTGCCGATTGTTCGGTTGCCGGCTGCAACTGGCCCGAAAGCACCCGCTTTACCGTGCCCGAGGGCTGGCGCCCCGGTGGCTATCTGATCACCCTGACCGCCGAGCGTGGTGGCGACCGGGTCGAGGAACATCACCTGATCCTGATCCGCCGCGCACCCCATCTGCCACGCGCGCCCTATGTGCTCGTCTGCGCCACCGGCACGTGGCTGGCTTATAACTGCTGGGGCGGATCGAACCATTACGAAGGCATCACCGGGCCCGAAGGCAATGAATTTTCCCCGGTAATGTCCACCCAGCGGCCATGGACACGGGGCTTTTGCAAACTGCCCGCAGGCGCGCCGCGCGCCTTGCCGGATCAGCCGCCTCGGCATGGTGACATGACGCGCTATCCCTACATGGAATGGGCTTATGCCTATGGCTACTCCAAGAAATACGCCTCGGCCGGGTGGGCCAGCTATGAACGTCTCTTCGCCCGTTGGGCGGAAAGCGCGGGCTATGATCTGGACTTTTGCACCCAGCACGATCTGGACGCCGACCCGGGCTGCCTGACCGGCCATGCCTGCGCGATCTTCGTGGGGCACGATGAATATTGGAGCGCGCCGATGCGCGACGCGGTCGATGCTTACGTCGATGCGGGCGGGCGCATGGCGCGATTTGCGGGCAATTTCCTGTGGCAGACGCGGCTGAGCGAAGAGGGCCGAACCCAGACCTGTTTCAAATACATGGCCGAGCGTGACCCGATGGCCAGCGGCCCCACCCCCCACCTGACCGCCGCCGCGTGGGAGGTCGCGCCGGTAAACCGCCCCGGCGCGCTGACCTTCGGCGTCAACGCGTTGCGCGGGGTCTATGCGGGGCTGGGGCGCTGCGCGGGCAACGGGCCGGGCGGGTTTACCGTCTATCGCCCCGATCACTGGGCCTTTGATGGTGCCGGGCTGGGTTATGGCGATGTGCTGGGGGCATCCTCGCGTATCTTCGGGTATGAGGTCGACGGGCTGGACTATCGGATGGAGGACGGTCTGCCTTTTCCCACCTGCACTGACGGGGCGGTGCCGGACATCACCATCCTTGCCATGGGGCTGGCCACGAATATCGAGGCCGATACCGGGGTCTGGGGCGAGACGCTTTATATCGGCAGCGCGGATGCGGCGTTCAAGGCGAAGGCGCTTTATGGCAAAGTCACGCCCGAAACGCTGGACGCCTGCGCGCGCGGCAATGGGATGATCGTGCATTGGCCCAAAGGCAAGGGAGAGGTGTTCACCGCCGCGACCTGCGAATGGGTGGCGGGCCTGATGCGTGGCGACGCGCAGGTGATCGCGGTTACCCGCAACGTGTTGGACCGGTTCGGCGGCACAGCATAGGGGCCGGGCACCCAAAGGCGCCCGGCCTGACCACGCTCATTGGTTACTCGACGATCGCTGCCTGATAGGCGCTGGCATCGATGATGCCGAAGAACGCGCCCATTTCCGGCATCTGCGACAGCGCACCAAGCGCGGCCATGAATTGCGGCTGGCTGTCCCAGCCGATCATCACGACGCGCTGACCATCGGCGGTGACGAATTCGCGGTCGAAGATATAGCCATCCTGCTCGGCCACCTTGCCAAAGAACCCGGCGCGGGCGGCGTCGAAATCGCCCTCATGCCCGGCCTTGGGGGTGCGCACCGCGACCTCCAGCACCTGACCGGGCTTGTTGATGTAATCTTCGAGGATAAAGGGCTGGCCATCGGCGGGGGCGACCTGCACAAAGGCCTGCATGTTGACCTTTTCAAAGAAGCTTTGCACCACGGGCATGGTCATCATCGCCTGCGCCGCCGCCCCGAAATCCTCGATCGAGGACCAGCGCGTCAGGCCGACATAGACGGGCAGGGGGCCGGGCTGGGGAAAGGTGAAGAACGCCTTGAGCGTCCAGTCTTCTTCGACGCCGGGGGTCTGCGCCAGACCTTCCAGCAGCGGCGCGCGCGCGGCGGTCCAATCGGCGACGTCGCCGTTTTTCACTTCTTGAATGGCGATTTCATAGATGGGTCCGGTCAAGGTGGCCTCCTGTGCGATGGATGCGCCCGCGCTCAGGGCGAGCGCGGCGGAAAGGGTCAGGGTTTTCAGCATGGTGAACTCCTCTTTCTGCTGGTGAGGAGAGAATGACCGGGGGTGGTAGAATTCACTATTTACGAAGTGACAAAGGCACTGTTAGCAATGGGCAATGAATGATCTGAACCTTATGCGCCCGATGGCGGCCTTTGCGATGGTGGTGGAAACCGGTAGTTTCCGCGCTGCCGCCGACCGTCTGTCGCTGTCGCCGCCCTATGTCAGCCAGATGGTGTCCGATCTGGAGGCGCGCCTCGGGCGGCAGCTTTTGTATCGTTCCACCCGCCGGATCGCCCTGACGCCCGAGGGCGAGGCGTTCCTGCCCCATGCCCGCGCGCTGGCAGAAGCGTTTACCGAAGGCCTCGATACCGTCCGCGACGCGCGGCGGCGCCTGTCGGGTCGACTGCGTATCTCGGCCCCAACCGTGTTGGCCAGCCCAGTCTTTGCCCATGTCGTGGCCGAATTTGCGGCGGCGCATCCGGCGATGCGGCTGGAAATCGATCTGGAAGATCGAGCCATAGACCCGGTCGCCGCACAGATCGACCTGGCGCTGCGCATCGGCGATCCGGGGGATGATTCACGACTGGCGCGAAAACTGTTTACCACTCGTGGGGTGATCTGCTGCGCTCCTGCAGTGGCAGCCGAGGTCACGCATCCGGAGGACTTGGCAGGCCTGACCTGGGTTCGCTCGCCCGCTACCAACTCGCGTCTGTCATTGCGGGGGCCGCGCGGCAAGAAATTCGTCTGTGAACCCGACCGTCAGATGGTGATCAACAATGCCGCTTTGATCCGCACGATGCTGGCTGAGGGCGGCTGCTATGCTCTGCTGCCTGAATTCACGGTTCGTGAAACGATCGCAGCGGAAGCACTTGCCGTGGCGTGTCCGCTGTGGAGCGTGCCGGAAGTCGAAGTGCAGGCGCTCTACACGGAACGTAGAACGGCCCTGACGAATGCCCGAGCGTTTGTTGATGCCATCTCTAAGAGTTTGATGCTCTCCACATCATCACGAAAACTACGTGCAGGTTCCGGCCGATCTTAACTGGATTTCGTCAAGAAGCTCGTGGTCTCTTGCCAAATGAGCGGCCGTCAAGAGCGAGAGGCAGGGCGGGAGGGGTGACCCCTCCCGGGTGAGAGAGTGCGCGCGGGGCTTGGGGCCAACCCTCAACCCCGGAGATTGCCGATGAACGCTTACCCCTATTCCGTCCCTCTTGCGCCCGAGGCCGAGGCCCATGCCCGTCCGGAAGCCTCGCGCTTCGCCCAACACCTGATGCAGGCTGCGAGAACCCTCGCCCCCATGTTCGAGGCGGGCAGGTCCATCGACGCAGCTGCCCTGCGCGCCGCGATGGAGGAAGCTTTCGGCACCAGTGACACAAGTGGTGCCTGGGTCTGGAAGGACGCCTATGAGGCCGCCGAAGTCGCCCAGATCCTGATGCTTACGCGCTACGGCGCGCTGATGCAGCGTCAGGCACCCTCACCGCGGGCCTTCCTCACCATGATCGAGCGCCTCGCCGGGCTGGCACCGTCACACACGCGGCGCTCGGAAGACAGCGTCCGTCTGCAACAATTCTCAACGCCTTTGCCCCTCGCGGCCATTGTTGCCCAGGCGGCGGGTTTCGAGCTGACGATCTGGTGCTCGAGCCCTCGGCTGGCACCGGCATGCTGGCGATCTTCGCCCGGATTATCGGCGCTCGACTGGCGCTGAACGAACTTGCCGAGACGCGACGCGCCTTGTTGGGACACTTGTTTCCCGATGCCGCCGTCTCCGGCCATGACGCGGCCTCGATCGACGATCGTCTGGATCGCTCGATTACGCCCTCGGTCATCGTGATGAACCCACCGTTTTCTGCCGCCAACCATGTCGAAGGCCAGTTCCGCCAAGCAACCAGCCACCACGTTATGTCCGCCTTGGCGCGCCTCGCGCCGGGCGGACGTCTTGTCATCATCACGGGCGAGAGCTTCCGACCCTCGACGAAATCCTTCCAGTCGACGTTTCAGCGGATCGGCCAGAGCGCCAAGGTGGTATTTTCCGCCGCGATCGACGGCAAAGTCTTCGCGCGACATGGCACCACGATCGACACGCGGCTCACGGTAATCGACAAGCGTGTAGCTGGTGCTGAAGAGACCGCACCGGTCGAGAACGAGGCTGCCTATCATCCGCTCTGCGCGACCACGGGCGATCTCCTCGCGTCAGTTCTGACCCATTGCCCGGAGCGCCGCACCCCCCCGCCCTGCCCTACTAGTTCGGCGTTGTCGGTTCCGTCCGGCCCGACGCGTACGAACCTGCACGCCCTGCGAAATACCGCCCGCAAGGAAACCCGAGCCCTCGCCGAGGAACGGGCAAGGCATCCCTTCGACGGCATCGAGACAGCCCCGCTCGACTACCTGCCGAAAGCCTGGAGCGAACCCAACGGCACGCTGCAAGACACGGTCTACGAGGCCTATGACCTTCAGGCGATCCGGATCGACGGAGCGGCGGAGCATCCGACCGCGCTTGTCCAATCTGCGGCCATGGGATCGGTGCCGCCGCCCGTGCCGACCTACCGCCCGCTCCTGCCGAAGAGCCTTGTCGCAGATGGCCTTCTCTCTGCGCCGCAGCTCGAAAGCGTCATCTATGCGGGCAACGCGCACGAGACGCATCTCAAAGGCTGGTTCAAGCGCGGCGAGATAGAAGGCCAGCTCATGGCTGCGTCTGAGGGCGAAGATGGTGCCTTCCGCCTGCGCAAGGGCTGGTTTCTGGGCGATGGCACGGGCTGTGGCAAGGGGCGGCAAGTTGCGGGCATTATCTTGGATAACTGGCTGCATGGACGACGCCGGGCGGTCTGGGTCTCGAAGAGTGGCAAGCTCATCGAGGATGCGCGGCGCGACTGGATGGCGCTCGGGGGGCGCGAAAGCGATATCGTGCCGCTCTCGAAGTTCCGTCAGGGCGGAGACATCAGGCTGCCCGAAGGCATCCTTTTCGTCACCTATGCCACGCTGCAGTCGGCCGAGCGCGAGGGGAAAGCCTCCCGCCTCGACCAGGTCACGTCCTGGCTCGGCGAAGGGTTCGATGGGGTCATCGCTTTTGATGAAAGCCACGCCATGGCGAACGCCGCCGGCGAAAAGTCCGACCGCGGCGACAAGAAAGCGTCCCAACAAGGCCTTGCGGGCCTCGCGCTGCAGAACGCTGTGCCCGATGCGCGCGTCCTCTACGTCTCAGCAACTGGTGCGACGGTTGTCGGCAATCTCGCCTATGCTTCACGCCTCGGTCTCTGGGGTACGGGAGATTTCCCCTTCGTGACGCGGGCCGAGTTTGTCGCCGCGATGGAGGCCGGGGGCATTGCCGCCATGGAGATGATCTCGCGCGACCTGAAGGCGCTTGGGCTCTATCTGGCGCGGTCCCTCTCCTATGCCGGGGTCGAATACGAGATGCTGGTGCACGCGCTGACGCCCGCCCAGGTCGCGATCTACGACAGCTACGCCGATGCCTATCAGGTCATTCACAACAACCTTGAGGCCGCGCTTCAGGCCTCGGGCATATCCTCCGAGACCGGCACGCTGAACGCCCAGGCGAAATCCGCCGCGCGCTCGGCCTTCGAGAGCAACAAGCAGCGCTTCTTCAACCATCTCATCACCGCCATGAAATGCCCCTCGCTCATCCGCGCCATCGAAGCGGACCTGGCGGCGGGTCATTCGGCGGTGATCCAGGTGGTCTCGACCAGCGAGGCGGTGATGGAACGCCGCCTCGAGGAGATTCCGCCTTCGGAGTGGGACGACCTGCAGGTCGACTTCACGCCGAGAGAGAACATCATGGACTACCTGATGCACAGCTTCCCCACTCAACTCTTTGAACCCTACACCGACGAAAATGGCGATCTGCGCTCGCGTCCTGCGCTCGATGGCGATGGCAATCCGATTATCTGTCGTGAGGCGGAGCGGCGGCGGGATGATCTTGTCGAGCATCTTGGGGCCCTCGCCCCGGTGCAGGGCGCGCTCGACCAGATCCTCTGGCATTTCGGCGGGGAGGCTGTTGCCGAGGTCACGGGGCGCAAGCGGCGCATCGTGAAGACGCGCGAAGGGCGGCTCAAGGTCGAGAACCGCCCCGCTTCCTCCAACCTCGGCGAGACGCAGGCCTTCATGGATGATGCCAAGCGCATTTTGATCTTCTCCGATGCGGGTGGCACGGGGCGCAGTTATCACGCTGATCTTGGGGCAAAGAACCAGCGCCTCCGGGTGCATTACCTGCTGGAGCCCGGCTGGAAGGCAGACAACGCAATCCAGGGGCTTGGGCGCACCAATCGCACCAATCAGGCGCAGCCGCCGCTCTTTCGACCGGTCGCGACCAATGTGAAAGGTGAGAAGCGCTTCCTCTCCACCATCGCCCGCCGTCTCGACACGCTTGGCGCCATCACCAAGGGACAGCGCGAGACTGGCGGGCAGAACATGTTCCGCGCCGAGGACAACCTCGAAAGCCCCTACGCGCGGGCGGCGCTGCGCCAGTTCTTCTACAAGCTGCGCGCGGGCAAGATTGACGCCTGTTCCTACGCGAAGTTTCAGGAGATGACCGGGCTGACGCTCGATGAGGCGGATGGCACGATGAAAGAAAACCTGCCGCCGATCCAGCAGTTCCTGAACCGCTGTCTCGCTCTCCGCATCGACATGCAAGACGCGATCTTCGAAGCCTTCGGCGGATTTCTCTCGGCCATCATTGAGGACGCGCGCCAGGCGGGCACGCTCGACGTGGGCCTTGAGACCTTGCGCGCGGAGAAATTCGAAATTGTCGACCGCAAGGTCATCTTCGAGCATGAGGCGCCGGGGGCGACGGCCACCGCACTCACCGTCGAGCGGACTGATCGCAACGATCCGCTGACCCTGCCCCGGGTTAGAGAGATCTGCGCCGATACGAAGGGCGCGACGCTGTGTTGGAACAAGGCCTCCAAACGCGCGGCCCTGATGGTTAAAGCGCCGGCCTTCATGGATGAGGATGGCGTGCCGATCCTGCGGGTGAAACTGCTGCGGCCCATGGCGACCGAAATCCTCGCACTTTCCGAGTTCTCGAAATCGCACTGGGAAGAGATCGATGATGCGATGTTCGAACAGCTCTGGCAGACCGAGGTCGAGGCTGTGCCGGAGTTCACCACCTCGAAGATCACGCTGATCTGCGGGTTGCTGCTGCCGATCTGGGACAGGCTCCCTTCGGACAATATGCGCATCTATCGTCTGCAGACCGAGGATGGAGAACGCGCTATCGGTCGCCTGGTCAGCCAGGAGCAGCTTCTGAACGTCTACGCGCGGCTCGGGCTCGATTGTCAGATCGAGATGACGCCGCAGGAAGTGCTCGCCGCGGTCATGGACGCGAAGACGACCCTCAGCCTGCTCGGCGGCTACCAGTTGCGCCGGTCGCTGGTCATGGGTCAGCCGAGACTGGAATTGAACGGCGCGTCGGGCGCGGCCCTGCCGGTTTTGAAGGTTCTGGGCTGTTTCACCGAGGTGATCCAATGGAAGACGCGGGTGTTCATCCCGGTGGATGGCACCGAGGTGCTGGCGCGGGTTCTCGCGGAACATCCTGTTGGCGCCAGTGCAGCGGATGCCGCGGCATGAGCGCGGGGCGCAGTATCGCGGACCTCTCGGCCGATCTGGCAGACCGGGCCGAGAGTTTCTGCCGCCAGTATTTCCCCGAGGGACGCAAGCAGGGCAACTATTGGCAGGTTGGCGACACCTCGGGCGCAAAGGGCCAGAGCCTTGCCATCCGGCTCCACGCGCAGGGTGGGCGCAAGGCCGGGTCCTGGACCGACTATGCCACGGGTGAATATGGCGACCTGATCGATCTTCTGCAGGAACGGCTTGGGTCGGTCACGCTCAAGGAAACGCTGAGGGAGGCCCGGTCCTTTCTCGGCGAAGCCCCCTGCCCTGCCGTGCCGCGCGACACCCAAACCCGTGAGAAACCAGATGCCGCCTCGAGCAAACGCATCGTGCGGGCGCGCAAACTCTTCGCCGCGGGCAAGCCGGTGCTTGGCACATCGGGCGTCACCTATCTGCAAGGGCGCGGGATCACACGGCTTGGCCCGGCCCTGCGCTATCACCCGCAAGTCTTCCTGCGGCAGGACGACGCCGATCCGCCGCAAAGAGCCCCTGCCCTGCTGGCGAAGATCACCGACAATCGGGGCCAGATCACCGGATGCGCGCGCACCTATCTCAACCCGTCCACTGGCGGTTTGGCTGCGATCGAGAGCCCGAAACGGATCCTCGGACAGCTTCACGGCCATGCCATCCGCTTCTGGTCCGGCACGGAGCGCTCCGATCTCATCGTCGGCGAAGGTCTCGAGAACACCCTCTCGGTCGGAACGGCTCTCCCGGAGTTCGACCTCGCCTCCTGTCTCACCGCCACCCATCTCGGGCTCTTCATCCCGCCGCCGGGGATAAAGCGCATCTGGATCGCGCGGGACAATGACGAGGCAGGACGTAACGCATCCATAAGATTGCGTAACCGACTGGAATTGCTTGGAATTACCTTAGGTGATCTCGTGCCAGCCATGGGCGATTTCAACGACGATCTGCGGGCATTCGGAAAGGATGCGCTGCGTCGGTCCCTGCTCACGGCCATGAAAGCACAAGGTTTGGAGATCGAGGACGGGTGACCGCCAACCTCCTCGGGAATGCCTGATTGGGCAAAGGTTCCGCCGGTCCGATCTGATCCCGTTTGGATAAGGGGAGCGATGGACCGGCGGGTCGGGGCAGAGTGCCCCTCGCCCGAGCAGCAATGCGCCCCGAACCAGAAAATTCCCCTGAGCCTTCGGCTCATTCCTCGCGGGAGCAATTTTCCGGCCCGCGGCGCATTCTCCGCTGCGCTCCGATCCTGACGGATGCGGCTCGGTCGCCGCCGGTCCTGTTATCGCCCCATCCAAATCGGGTCAGATCAAACAGAGGAACCAGACAATGCCCCATCAGACAGACATCCAAGAGGAGACCGGCGTGACCGCCGCCATCCTCGACCACCTGGCGCTTCACGGCGCAACGCCGGGACCGGGCGAAACCGATCATCGCCCCCTGCCCCAGCCCGACGAGGTCGAGCTCGCCATGGCGACGCTCTTTGACACCACCATCGGCCTTCTCACCGGCAGCCAGTTGGAAGACAATCTCGAAGAGATGCTCTGGTCCCTCGCCTCGATCTTCCATCGCCGGCTGACCCATATCCAGAAGCTCCTCGACGACAACGAATTCGAGGTCCGGGAATGTCTGGCCATCCAGGACGGCTCAGAGGTCGCCTCGGTCGAGCTTGAGCGCCTCCAGATGATCGGGCTGAAGCTCTGGGACCATCGCGACGCTTTCGAGCAGATGCGCGATCTGGCCGTGGATCACTTCTCGGCTGCCACCGGCTCGCCCTGGCTGCCCCGCAGCGGATCAAAGGTCTCGCATCGCGGCCTCACCTCCGCCGTGGTGGACAGTCGGGCCTATCTCTCGGCCAAACGCCGCAAGGAGACCGAGGTGCACTGCCCCGAGGGCACGCGGATCGCCTTCTCGGGCGGGGACTATCAGGCCTACGATCTGATCTGGTCCGTCCTCGACGCCACCCATGCCAAATACCCCGACATGGTCCTGCTGCACGGCGGCACCCCCAAGGGTGCCGAGATGATCGCGGCCCGTTGGGCAGATACCCGGGGTGTCACCCAGGTGGTCTTCAAGCCCGACTGGAAGAGCCACGGCAAGGCCGCCCCCTTCAAGCGTAACGACAAGATGCTCGAAACCATGCCCCAAGGTCTGATCGCCACCCCCGGTTCGGGCATCACCGAGAACATCGTCGACAAGGCCCGCAAGCTCGGGATCCGCATCAAGAGGATCGGGGCTTAGGCCCCGTTTCACGTTTGGAACAAGTGCCGTGTGCCACCTTTGATCAGATCGGTGGCGATCATCTGGGGTGTGGGACGGAGTTGCCATTGCCCAATCGACTTGCGACGACGTACAAGTCGCCAACACACCTTTTCGCAAACAAACAGCTCTGCGAGACGAGATTGACAAACCAGCTATTTATCATCGGCAACGGCTTCGATCTGCATCATAACATTGCGTCCAGATACTCGGATTTTGCGTCTTTTCTGGAAAGCAGGGATCGAGAGACTTTCGACATTGCCACGGAGTATATGGTGCCCGAACGGGATTTGTGGAGTTGCCTCGAGGAGCGCCTCGCCGAGGTGGATGTTGACCAGATCGAAGAGTACGCTTCGAACTTCCTCGTTTCATATGGGGCGGATGACTGGAGTGACGCCTACCATCACGACTACGAATATGAAATCGAGCAGATTTGTGCAGCCATTTCCAATAAACTGCGAAGCCATTTTGCTGATTGGGTCCGTCAAATAGTGATTCCACCTCGTGCCGTCAGCCCGGTGCGGTGTATTGATCCACAATCACTTTTTCTGAATTTCAACTACACCTCGACCCTTCAGGAAATCTATGGTGTTTCTGATAGTCGTATCCTGCATATTCACGGATCAGCACGGGACCAGACCAGCGAGATCATTCTGGGACACGGGTGGGATCGCCAAACATCAGAACTTCTCTCTCGCCACGCCGACCAGGATACTGATGTTCGGGTTGTCGGCGGCTTCCAGCTGATTGATGAACTTCTGGCAAATACATTCAAGCCGACCCAAGAAATCCTCGCACGAAACAAGGGCTTCTTCGAAGGCCTCAGTTCCGTCACCAAAGTAAACGTGCTCGGGCACTCACTGGCGCAGGTCGACCAACCATACTTCCGAGCCGTGCTAGACAACGTCAATATCAACGCTCAATGGACCGTCAGCTTTCATAGTGATGACGCCGAGACATGGGCCGCTGCAAAAAGTATCGGCATTCCGGCTTCGAAGATGCGCGTCGAGCAACTTAAGAATCTATGACTCATCGCCACTGAGTTCGCAGTCGCCATCTTGGCCGCTTTCGAGCGGCCAGCGTGCATTTGCGGAACGTTGCGATGATTTACGGGGCTTCCTCGAAGTGTTCAACGCGGCCGGGATTGAGACCGTCTGAAAAAGAAGCGCGTGTCTTGGTCTTGGCATTTCATTTCCTCCAACCTGTCAGATCACTTTCTGCTTGAGGTCCCTGTTGAGTCGGCCGAGGAACTGAACACGAGCCGGTGTTGCGTTGCGACGAGTCCTGGTATGTATCGAAAGATCAGGTGTGACTGTGCAAGGATCGCTTCGGCGTTCCTGGCTGTCGGCTGTTCACCCACCTTTCTTCGCGGCCCCCGCACTTCTCCCGATGTGTTGCTTTGCATGACATGCTGGTCGCAGCTGTCGTCCCGTCCACAAAGGTTGTCACCGATCTTTTTCCCCTGCCCCTGCGGGTCATTCCTCGCGAGCCAAAAAGATCGGCGTCTGCCCCTCTCCGCTGCGCTTCGCCTTCGGTGTGGCCGGGCCTTGGCCAGCTGCAAGGAGACCATCATTGCAACGCAAACAAGGAGAAGAGCAATGACCACGAACTGCATCAAATTCACCAGCGCCGACATCGAAACCGCCAAGGGCACAGGCTCCATCTCGACCCTGACCTTCGACCTCGACATC
>Ga0213839_1000428_pt1 | contig 56348 bp, 52 predicted proteins | sample SWPATP21_FD_160075 | JGI IMG/M metagenome (GOLD analysis project Ga0213839, IMG submission 160075) | Coastal seawater microbial communities from Marineland, Florida, United States - SWPA TP2 #1 | ecosystem: Environmental > Aquatic > Marine > Coastal | place: USA: Florida | collected 2016-08-14
TTAAATAATCTGTGTAGATATCTAACATTTCCTTGCTCATTTACCCAAACTCCTGTGGTTCTTAAAGCAAGGAGAATCATAATGAATTAGCAGCGTTCATGGAAGGCTTGTGCGTAAGGTGAGTTAAGTAAGCCCGAATGCTTTTAGTATCGTTCTTGATAACTGTATGCTGATTATTTTCCAATAGATACACATCAAGCTTGTCTTTTGCTACATCTAATCCTATCATAGTTATTCCTTGTTAGTTATGTCGGGGTGGTAATGCGAACTCGTTGGTTCATTCTACTGTTCGACATTTTATTAACAAATTGAAGGTAGCGTATTAAAGGTCCATACATTCTTTAAGAATGACCCCGGGTACATACTGCCACCTTCACCTCTTGCAGGTCGTACAGCCTGCAAGAACTATTTAAGCTTAATCAACCATTGTTGACAATAAATTTAAGATACCACGCCCCGGGTCATGCAGCCTGGGGTCTAAGTCAGCGAAGCGTTCATCACCTCTTTGATGTTGTGTCCTGCGGACGTTTGGAGCCCAGATTGATTTTGTTGCTTGAAGAAGAAAACCCCTACCCTCACCTCGTGGGAGGGTCGAAATCCTTGATTTCGGGGAGGGGGGGTATTAAAAGATGTGTTTTATTTAATTATATTCCCCCTCTCCGAAGCACTCTGTGCTTCGACTCTCCCACGAGGGGAGAGTGGGCCATGTTTATGCAGCAAAGCCACCCGGGTACTTCTTATTTTCAACAAAACATGATTATGTTAGTATGCTGATAGAAGGAAATTGGTTTAATAAGGATTGTTATTATTTTTTGTGTGCGTGTGTAGTTAATTAAAATTTATAAAATCATATGCAAAATTCATATCAGTTCATAGATATTATGCCTTATTCAAAGAAGGCCATCATAAATAGCTTACCGCTTAAATTGCGAGTGATGAGGATCGCTTGTACTCTTTTGCAATTAATGAAAAAAGCTTTTGTTGAATTTTATATTCATAAAAATATTAGTGTTTTTGATCCGCATGTGGGCGAGAATCTTTGTCAGATCAGGGCGTGTTATGTTCTTGAGCTACAGAAAAAACTAGCCAAGAGTCCAGAAACCACACAAAAAGTTTATAAGCTATTAAATCAGATCAATAGTAGTATTGCTAAGTTACAACAAGCAATTAAGGCGGATGTGAATATCTTGGCTTTGCCAAATCACTTAAAAAAGAGAAGATATTTTTTGCAAGTTGATTTGTCAGTATTATTTGATTTATTTAATTTGAATATCATTTTTAGTTCAGAACATATATATTTATTTTTAAGTTATTTTCTAAGTGAATATAAAACCATTAATTTGTTAGAAAATATTGTGTTAGATTATAAAAAATTAAAAAGTCATTTAGATGCATCAAAAAATATATGCCGTCGCCTGGTGCATCAATATCAAGTGATGCTTGCTAACGTATCTACCCAATATATAGCACAAATAACGCAACCTGCTTTTGATAAAGATATTTTAAGTTGTTTAATGTTACAGGATGAAGAAGGGCGAGTTGCCTTGCCTTGCTTTACTGTGATGAGTTTGTTGCTAAAAAGAATGTTGTTGTTGGAAATTCCCATATTATTAATAGTTAGAAGTAATGCTCAACCAGTTGTTGAGCAAACTGCTTTATTTGGTGTAACAAATGGTGCCTATCAATTCGTTCAATCTCAAGAAGTGGCTGAACAGCAAGCCTGTATTAGTTTTTATATATTAACAGACGCTAGTATTGGTAGTCATAAGGAGTGGGGTAGGTTTCTTAATCAAATAGACCGGCTGGCATTAGAAAATCTTATTATGGCGAGCATGGCTGTGCATCCACAATATAGCGGTAAAAAATCTAATGTGATTAAAGAAGATCCGTATGCTTGGTTGCTAAGCGAAGCGCAAGCAGGTCAATTTAGTCAATTAGAGCAAATGCACAAAGAGTTATTGGTTTATAAACAACTTATTGATGACTTGAATAGAAATAACAATGGAATATTTATAACAATTCGCCATATATCAGCAAGTTACACAGACCTTAAGCATTATTATTGTCAAGCCAAAGAGGAATTACTAGGGTTGTTGGCTTAGGCTATTCCGAAATGTCTTTATTGCATGTAGGCAATAGCTTACATAACAAAGCATAAAATGGCTATATTTTATTCAAATGCAATTGGTTAGAATAGCACTACAAATTATTGAACTAATGTTTATTTATTAAAGATCAACTGTAGAGGTGCGCTCATGTTTCAATTAAGTAATGATTATGATATTGAATCGTTTAAAGACTATTTCGAGGCTTTAATTGCCGAGTTGCCAGGGCATGTCTATTGGAAAGATTTAAACTGTCGCTTTTTGGGTTGTAATGATGCGCAAGCCAAAAGAGCAGGTTTGAACAATAGGCATGACATTGTTGGTTTATCTGCTTACGATGTTGTTGATAGTGGCTTGTCAGTTGCAGAGCGTAAACAACAAGCTGCAGCAATTGATAAGGTTGATAAAGAGGTCATGTATACAGGAAAATCAATTTCTGTAGAAGAGCCATTGATTCTTGAAGACGGATCTGAGCGTATTTATCTTTCCAAAAAAGTTGCTCTAAAAGACAAAGACGGCTCAGTAGTTGGTTTGCTCGGTAGCTCTATGGATATTACCGAACAAAAGCAAGCTGAAAATGAAGCAAAAAAAATGTCTGTAGAGCTTGAAAAAGTCAGTCAAGTAAAGCAAATGTTTTTAGCTAATATGAGGCACGATATTCGTACGCCATTTACTGGGGTGATTATGTGTGCGGAGTTATTGGCTGAGCAAGAGTGTGACCCTGAGAAAAAAGCAATTATAACTGATATGCTTCTATCATCACAAATGCTATTGAAGTATTTAAATGAAATTCTTGAGTTTACTGAATTGGATAATGGTTATGTCCCTTATGTAATGAAGTCATTTGATTTTCATGAGCTGGTTGGAGATTGTTATAAACTATTTGTTCCGAGCGTGTCACAAAAAGATCTGGTTTTTAAGCAGGTATATAGCAGTAAAATGCCTAAGTGGATTATTTCCGACCGCTTTCGTTTGCAGCGCATTTTAATAAATTTAGTAAGTAATGCGGTGAAGTACACAGAGAGTGGTAACATTGATATTGCTATTGATTTAATTGAGCGAAAAAAAGATCGCCAAGGTTTATTAAAAGTTGTTGTTAAAGACACTGGCTGTGGTATACCCAAAGATAAGTTGGATGCCATTTTTGAGCGTTTTGAGATGGTTACGCCAGCTTATAAAACAACTAATCAGAGTATCGGTTTAGGATTGGGTGCGGTGAAAGATTTGGTTGAATCGATGGGTGGCCATGTTTACGCGCAATCTACGGTTGGTGAGGGCAGCACTTTTGTGTGCGCCATTCCGTTTGAATATTTATTAGTGTCTGATGATTATGCACCAAAAATATTTAATATTGATGCCATTGAGGATGTAGAATCAAATGAGTCAGCTAGTATAGTATCATTGCAAACTTTGCAGGGTCACAAAGATGTGCGACAAGAAACTAAAATCCTTTTAGTTGAAGATGTTAATATGGCTGCCAAAATAGCCCAACATGTATTGCAAAAATGTGGCTGTGAAGTTGACATTGCTGTTGATGCTGAAGAGGCGGTAGAAAAATCAAAAAAATGTGCATATCAATTAATTTTAATGGATATTGCGCTGCCAGGTAAAAGTGGACTTGAGGCAACTAGAATGATTAGACAATTGGATCATCATAAAGCAACACCTATAGTTGCGCTGACAGGGCATGCTAGTGATTCTGAGGTAAATCGTTATCAGCAAGCGGGCATAAAGGAAGTATTAACAAAGCCACTTACCTTAAAAGATGCACAACGCTTGATTAAGCAGCACCAATTAAAAACAGCTTTTGTTAAGTAAGGTGAATATACATTTCTGCAATACTTGTTGGTGAAGGCGCAAATTTATTTTTCAAAAGCGTGTTAATTAACCTTTTGTCTATAAATGGTGCTGCTGCAAGTGGAATGGTTTAAATTTGTTCTTACATTTCGTCATTTTTAGTAAAAAATACGGTAGTGGTCGTTTTTTTAATCTGCTAGGCTTGGTTTTTTGTCATTAAAAATAAAGGAGAAAAAATCATGCCGCAATATATGGTCATCGATAATATTAAAGGCGATGTTAGCACGCAATCTTATGTGGGTGCTATTGATATTAAAAGTGTAGAAAAGCAAGTTGATCGTGCAGTGGTGCAGCGTATTGGCACAAGCACGCGTGAGGTGGGTATTCCTTCAATCAATCATGTGCAAATTTCAAAAAATGAAGATAGCGCTAGTGCTCTGTTATGGCAATATTTTTATTCCGGAAAGGTTATTCCAAAAGTGGTCATAGATCGCTGCGCTTTAAATAGTGGTAAGGCTGAATGGCAATCACGTATTATCTTGAATAATGTGATGGTTTCATCGATAACTAATCAGTCGCATGAAATGGGTGGGCAAGAGTTGCTAACATTATCTTATAGTAAAATAGAGCATGCTTTTCGTGGTCAAAGTGCTGCTGGCCAATGGCAAACTGCCAAGCACACCAGTTATGATTTAGAAACGGCTAAAAGTGGCTAAGTTGAGCGGTTACACAGCTTATAGCTTCGGAAAGCGTGGCTAGTCAAAACATTTGATTAACTACTTGACCCGTACTCTCCCCTGGTGGGGTTTTTGTGTAAGCAAAAACGGGTGGCAGGATAGCCACCGTGGGTAACGAGCTTTTTCAGGAGAAAAAGCGTAGGCGGGTCAAAATCTTTGATTCACCACTAGATCACTACTCTCCCCTAGTGGGAGAGTCAAAATCTTTGATTCACCACTAGATCCCTACTCTCCCCTAGTGGGAGAGTCAAAATCTTTGATTTTGGAGAGGGGGAAGGTAAATAAAGCAGAAAAATATGCTATGCTCAATGCCATCAATAAATAAAAATAAGGAAATAACTATGCAGAATAAAAAGCATAAAATCATAGGGAGCATGATTGTTATTGTGATAGCAAGTTTATTAGCTTTGCATATGTTTTATAAGTATCAACGAGCGCCTAAGTTGAACCCTCACCCAAAATATTTTGTCACTATTTCTGGGAATATTCAGCCGCATATGCCTTATCCGCAAACGCTTATGTTTCGTGCAACTTATGCGGCTTATAATCCAAAATGCAGTATTTGGATTAGCTATTTAGAAGGTGTGCCTGGCATGCCAGGACACCCAGTTTATTATCCAGTGCATCCTAACACTAAAGGTGATTATAAAGTAAAAATACCAATTGATGCTTATAAGCCAGGTATGTGTGATTGGAAGGCTATGCGGGTGATGAGTGCCACGATATCTAAGCTGCCACCCAAAAAAGCTTGGACTAAGGCGTTAAGCTTTGGAGATTTAATAAATTTTGGGCGAATTAAGGATAATAATGAATTACCAGGATTGCCAAGTTTTTCAAAAGGGACGCTGTATTGTGGTAAAGGTGGGATAGAAAGTTGTACTGGCTCGGAGTTGGCTAGTGATTATTCAAAATTTGATGTGTTGCGAGATAAGTCGTATCACTTTATGCAAAATATACAAAATAAGAAGGATTAATATGAAAGCATCGTTTTGTAATGGTTTTTATGGCATTGGTTTATTGGATTATGCCTATTTAGCATTTAATGTTTATCACGGTAAGGATAGTGAAAAGCAATTAGGGCAATTACCTCGTACAGTTGATAGCTTGCCGAGGCTTATCAGTAATATTCAATCGCACGAAGGCTGGTTTCAATTAAGGTTCCCTGAAGTTAGAATGCTTCACGATTTTGGCTTCTATGCTGAATTTTACGTCAAAGTGTATCGTGGAAAAATCCGTCATTTGATGGTTTCATTTAGAGGCACTGATAATTTTTATGATGGTGGCGAAGATGTTTTAACCTGGTGGAATACGGTATTACCAGGCTCGGAATATTACTCACAAAAAATTCCACACTATTGGCATTATGCATTAACTTTTATTTTGAAATGTAAAAAAGTTATTAAGCAATTAGATTCACATGATTTACTTGCAGATTATGTTGGTCATCATGTGACGGGTCATTCGCTAGGTGGCGCATTGGCCAATCTAGTTTCAGCGACTGCGGCTATTTGCCAACCCGTAGGTATTCGCGCGCATTTACCCGTAATGCCTAATGTCATTAGTTTTAATGCGCCTGGCATTGGTGCGATGCAGGGCATACACAAAGATCCATTTAACGAAGGTATGGTGATTAGTATGCGTGCTAAGTATGATTTAGTGAGTGCGCTTGGTGAGCCTTATGGTTATGTGATCAATAATATCGTTCCTGAGGGTTATCAAGATGCAGAAAATGCGTTTGATATTGAGCACCAAATAGACACATTTTCATTTAGGCAAGTGCTATGCGATGTCAATGTAGCATGTATTGGCGAACAACGTATCGATCAAGCTTTGAATGCCAAGGCTTTTTTAAAGCAACACGGCATGGCGCATTTTCTAAAGCTTATTGCCAATCAGCCAAGCGCACTCGCGTTTACCTTCGAACAACTTCGTAGTTGGGGTATGAACCATGGTGGCCAGAATCATAATCTCAATGCTACCCCGATGTTTGGGCAGGTTGCTATGGCTAAGGTTGCTTAGGTAATTATTTTATCTATGCAAATTATGGTTATATGTCTGTGTTTGATGGGCATAATTTCAGGCAAATATTTTGATAAAAAATTGGTTTGCACGAACTATCAATAAGTTACAAGTCTTTTTGTTGTATTTTGGTAACCCTAATGCGTAAATACATTGTAATTTAGCATTAGCAATGGCTGGAAATGAAGATGGAAGAGGTATGAAATACGATATTATGCAGCATATTTGAATTAAAAAATGCAAATATTGATTTTAATTGTTGTTTTTGGTATCATTTACTATACTTGTAAGGGGGTGGGTTTATGATTCATGAATTATCTATTGAAAATTTTTTTTCTATAGCGGACTGTCAAAAGGTATCGTTTGATGTGAATGAAAAAGCACCGGATATTCCGTCATATCGCACAACTAACTCATTTAGTTCCCCTGTTAGGACTTCTGCAATTATTGGTTTCTTTGGCCCCAATGCTTCGGGTAAGTCAACAGTTCTGCGAGCAATATCTACGGTAGTACGCTTTTTGTCATCTGATCCTAATTTTAATGGTGAATTCAGCCAACAATTTCAGCCCTATAAGCAGAAAATATGGAGAAATAAGCCAACCAAAATTAGAATTGCGTTTGATGGCCAATTAGCAGCTGGGGAGCCAAGTTGTTTATTTATTTATGAGTTGCACATAGATAATTCTTGTGAGAGCGGTAAGAAAGTTGTTTTACATGAGGCGCTGTTTTATTTGCCAAACAATAAGCCAAGGCGTTTGTTTAAGAGGGATCACCAGGATATTACCTTTGGGAAGGATTTTCTGATCTCTATTAAAAATATGGATAAAGCTGTTCGAGACGATATAAGTATTATTGACGCGATGGCTATGCTTAATCATAAGCCATCAATGCATATCAGTAGTTTAATGTCTCAAATTCATATGAATGAGTCGTTTGGGATACCAGCAGACATTGCCCACCAACTTATGCTATTTAAATATAAAAATAACCCTCAATGTTTAGCTGATTTGAATCAAGAGCTAGTTCGTTTTGATATGGGTTTGAAGTCTATGCAAGTTCAAGCAGTGAGTGGAAAGTTATTTGCAAAGTTTGAGCATGAAGGTTTGGATGGCTATATAGACTTTAACGAGGAGTCATCTGGTACACAAAAATTTATTGCGATTTTTTTGAAATTACACTTTGCTTTAACTTATGGTAGCGTAGTTTTAATTGATGAACTCGATGTGGAGTTTCACCCTTTGATTCTGCCTGAGTTATTTCGTTGGTTTTCAGATCCTGTTCGAAATAAATATAATGCTCAATTAATTTTTACTGCTCATAATCCCACTATTTTAGATGAGCTGGAAAAAGAGCAATTATTTTTAATCCAAAAAGAGCACCGAAAGCCATCAAGTATATATCGCATTTCTAGCATAAAAGGATTGCGTAGAGCTCCAAGCTTACAGAAAAAGTATTTGTCTGGTGAGCTAGGTGCAATACCATATATTGGGTGAGGTATAGTGAGTAATTTAAGAAGACTAAGAACAAGGTACTTTTTTGCAGTTGAAGGAGAAGGTGAGCAATCTTTCGTGAAATATTTACAGCAAATATCAGATCAAAGAGGCTTAAGCGTTCATTTAGGTTGTCATATTTTAAATGGTGGTGGTTATCAATCAATGCTTGAGAAGGCTATTAAAATAAGACGCCGTGAGGCTCAAAAAAGAGGGCGGATTCATAAGTCTGTTTTGTTGGTAGATGCTGATCGTAAGGAATTTAGGGATGATTCGTGGAATCATATGCGCCTTAGGCAGGAAGCACAAAAGAATGCATTTTTATTATGCTTGCAGACACCGAATCAGGAGGGTGTCTTGTTGCGTATGCATAAGGGTCATGAAGCCAAAAGCTATAATGCAGCAAAGGTAAAGGAGAAAATTCTAAAGCAATGGCCTAGTTATAAAAAGCCAATAAATGCTGCTCAGCTATCATCTAGGTTTACTATTGATGATCTTGAGCGATCTGCAAAATATGATGCAGAGTTAGCAGCTCTTTTGAAGATTATAGGTGTATGTTAATTTTTCTTAACAAACACGCCAAAATCAATAGGAATAAATTGATTTTCATCAAGTAAAATATGTTTCTCAATAGGTAAAAGTTTTTTCTCTAAATCACTTAAGCTCAGTTTATTATAATGATATCCCTGTGTTAATTGCTGTAAAAATTCAGGTGATATAACAGAACGGCCATTCTCATTATTTGGCAATGCATTTTTAAAATATTCTAATAGGCGAACAAAGAAGGCGCTGCGCTGTGGTAAATCACTCGACCAATAATCCCAAATAATTGCTGCGTTTTCATATTGTTCTTGAATAGAGGTAAATAGCCAGGTTAAGCAATCTATTGATAAAAAATAAGATAACCCTTCAATTAAAAAGATTGGGCTAGTTGCTGCTGTAGAAAATAAATCTGCTAACGGTGTGTTATTTTGGTGGGCTTGTTCAATATCTGCAATAAAATGTTGGTAATCTAAGTTAAATCCTAAATCAATATGATCTAATTTTTCTTTTCTGGCATTAATTATTTTTTCTAAATCGGTATCAATAATATTTAATTTTTTATCGGGATGTTTTTGTAAATATGTTTTAGCAATTAAATAAGTTAATAAGGAAAACCCTGAGCCTAAAGATATCAAGCTATTATAATGGTTTGTATTTAATAATTGTAAAGCTTCATCATAAAAGTAGCGAGCTCGTAAACAAAAAGTTCGTGGTGCGGCATTAAACTGGCTTTGCTGGTAATTAATTGCCTTTTGTTGGCCTTCAGGGGTGATCATTAGCTGGCTTAAAGTGTCGAAGCTTAAATCGGATTCTAATGAGCGCCAGTAAGCTGTCATTTCTGCTGAGCTAATATCTTTATCGATTGAATTGGCCATGAATACTCCAAAGAAAAATAGGGTGGTTTTTTTGTTAAATACCCACCATAATAGGGCAAAATTAATTTAGGAGATTATCATGGAACCAAAAACCATACAATGCCAGGCTGCTGTTGCTTGGGGGCCTAAAGAGCCGTTATCGATTGAAACGATTGATGTCATGCCGCCGAAAGCAGGTGAAGTGCGGATTCGTTTAGAGGCCACAGGTGTGTGTCATACTGACGCTTATACGTTATCAGGCACAGATCCTGAGGGCCTGTTTCCATGTATTTTAGGCCATGAAGGTGGCGGTGTGGTTGAATCTGTTGGTGAAGGTGTGACAGATTTAAAAGTAGGTGACCATGTGATTCCGCTTTATACACCTGAATGTGGCGAATGTAAGTTTTGTGGTTCGGGTAAAACCAATTTGTGTTCTAAAATTCGTGCGACGCAAGGCAAAGGTTTGATGCCGGACGGTACGTCACGTTTTTCAAAAGATGGTCAGCCAATTTTTCATTATATGGGTTGCTCTACTTTTTCTGAATACACAGTGTTGCCTGAAATTGCTGTGGCTAAAGTGAATAAAGAAGCACCATTAGATGAAGTCTGTTTATTAGGTTGTGGTGTGACAACTGGAATTGGTTCGGTGTTAAATGTCGCTAAAGCTGAAGATGGTTCAACGGTGGCGGTGTTTGGTTTAGGTGGTGTTGGTTTGTCAGCAATAATCGGTGCAACGCTAGCTAAATGTAAGCGTATTATCGCTATTGATATCAATGCGGATAAATTTGATTTGGCTAAAAAATTAGGTGCTACCGATTGTGTTAATCCGAATGACTATGATAAACCCATTGCAGAGGTCATTGTTGAGATGACTGATGGCGGTGTTGATTATTCTTTTGAATGTATTGGCAATGTTAATGTGATGCGTCAAGCTTTAGAGTGTTGTCATAAAGGTTGGGGTGAATCCATTATTATTGGTGTAGCAGGTGCCGGTGAAGAAATTGCGACAAGACCATTCCAATTGGTTACTGGTCGTGTATGGCGTGGCGGTGCGTTTGGGGGTGTTAAAGGGCGCTCAGAATTGCCTGGTATGGTCGATGACTATTTAGAAGGTACTTTTGATTTTAAAGATTTTATAACTCATAAATTAAAGCTTGATCAAATTAATGAAGCGTTTGATTTGATGCATAAGGGTGAGAGTATTCGTAGCGTTGTCTATTTTAAGTAAAAAGGATTTAATATTCCCCCTCCCCGAAATCAAAGATTTCGACCCTCCCACAAGGTGAGGGTGGTGGCTAGGTGTTTAATCAAAGATTTCGACCCTCCCACGAGGTGAGGGTGGTGGCTAGGTGTTTAATCAAAGATTTCGACCCTCCCACGAGGTGAGGGTGGTGGCTAGGTGGTTAATCGAAGCGCCGCTTAATGTCAAAAAATTAAGGAAAAACAAATGTCCATAAAATTAATGTCTCAAACCAAATCATTTAATGGCGAAGTGCAACGATACACTCACCAATCATCCATATTAAATTGTGAAATGACTTTCGGTGTCTACATGCCGCCAGCTGCCTTAGTAGAAAATAAAAAAGTTCCGGTATTGTTCTGGCTTTCAGGCTTAACTTGTACCGAAGAAAACTTTATGCAAAAAGCAGGTGCGCAACGCTTAGCTTGTGAATTGGGTGTGATGATCATCGCGCCAGATACCAGCCCGCGTGGTGAGGGCGTGCCAGATGACGCTGAGGGTGCATATGATTTTGGTTTGGGTGCGGGCTTTTATGTGAATGCTACGGAAGACCCTTATCGCAAAAATTATCAAATGTATGATTATATTGTTAAAGAGTTACCAGATTTGGTGAATCAATATTTACCTAGTAATGGTCGTTTTGCAATTTCGGGGCATTCGATGGGTGGTCATGGTGCTTTAGTGATCGGTTTAAGAAACCCAGAATTATTTCATTCTATTTCTGCGTTTAGCCCTATTTGTTATCCTAGTGATTGTCCGTGGGGGCAAAAAGCTTTTAGTAACTATTTAGGTGATGATAAAAATAACTGGGCTGATTATGATGCCACTTTGTTATTAGAAAAACTAAACCCAAAGCAATCTATATTAATCGACCAGGGTACTAAAGATCAGTTTTTAAAAGAACAATTAAAGCCAGAGCGTTTTATGGATGCATCTTTGCTTAAAGAAAGTGAAATTGCGGTGCGTTTTCAAGAAGGCTATGACCATAGTTATTATTTTATTGCGACATTTATAGATGATCATTTAAGGTTCCATGCGCAATTTTTGACAGGCTGATCTATTTGGAGTGGGTCAAGCTGTTCAAATTGTACCAGGCGGTTTTTATGCTATCTATATAGTTTCAAATAGGCTTATCCACAGACTCACCCACAGATTTTGTGGGTAACTGGTTGGTGTCGCGAAATAGGTTTGGAATCTGTGGACAAAAAAATTTTGACACACAAAAACAAGAAACTCTTTGATTAACTGCACAGTGCCCACTCTCCCCTCCTGAGGTTTTTGTGTAAGCAAAAGCGGGCGGTAGGATAGTCACCCTGGGTAACGAGTTTTTTCAGGAGGATAAGCGTAGGCGGGTCAAATTTTTTGATTAACTGCACAATGCCGACTCTCCCCTCGTGAGGTTTTTGTGTAAGCAAAAGCAGGCGGTAGGATAGTCACCCTGGGTAACTAGTTTTTTCAGGAGGATAAGTGTAGGCGGGTCAAATTTTTTGATTAACGGCACAATGCCCACTCTCCCCTTGTGGGAGAGTCGAAGAGTCACCTGGAAGGTGATGATTCGGAGAGGGGGAATAATAAAAAATTATCTATTTACAATTAGTGTTGATGTCTCATACTATAGTAACCATTGGATCGTACAAGTTAGGGTGTGCGCTTATCACTTAATTATAAGGCTATAAGTCTCACTTATTTTTAATGACCACACTACATAAGGAAATTTATTATGCCAATAATACAAGAAGTCGAAGTCTCTCAAGATTTTATTTGCCCCATTACACAAGCAATTATGCTTGATCCAGTGGTTGATTCACAAGGTAGAGCTTATGAGCGTGAATCAATTACACGCTGGATAAATCAGAATCACACTCACCCAACTGATCGCACTGAAATGAAAGTTGAAGATTTGCAAAAAGCACCTGCGCTGACAAGACAAATTCGTCGTTTTGTTGAAGATCATCCGATATTGTTAGAAAACCATGAGGTACATGTGCCTGAGAATACAGGACAATTGATGGTTGATGCAGTTAATGCCAATCATAATGGTGTAGTTAGTTATTTAATCCAGCTATCTCAAGGCAATGCACAAAGACAAGCCTGGTTAGATGGTGCGTTTGCAGTGGCTGCCAATGCTTCTAAACTTGATTTAATGCAGAGACTGCATGCAGCTGGTGCAGCACTTCCAGAGAATACAGGTCAACTGATGATTGATGCAGTTAAAGCTGATAATAATGATATTATTGGATTTTATATTGGTGCTTTAGAAGGTCATGCACAAAGACAGGTTTGGTTAGATCAAGCCTTTAATAAAGCTAGTACAGTACCGTTAAATTTAGAACTCATGCGAAGCTTGTACGAGGCTGGCGCAACGATTGGACATATTGAATATATAGTCAAAAATAGCATATCTCACGATAAAGAAGCTGTGTATCAATTTTTACTCAATACAAGGCAATTAACTCAACAGCTACTAGATCTCTCAATTTTTGAAGGTGCGAATTGCAATAAGTGCTGGGCAATACAGATTGCTTACAATGAAGGAGCAAATGTAAACAATACTGCAAGAGATAACCTTAATACACCTTTAGGAATAGCATTTGTAAGGGGGCATAAGGCTGCGATTAAACTTCTAATATACTTAGGTGCGTCTACACATATGTTTTCAAAGTATGGTCCTCATGGTGGTGACTGTAAGCACATAATTAATACTTATAAAGGGGATGCTTCTTTAAAGCATTTTACGTCTGAGTGTGCTAATAGAAGAGAGCAGTTGCTTTCCTCCTTGCCACCGAAAGTTCAACAGCTCCAACAAGAGGTTGAAACTTTAAAATCAACCGTTGCACAACAATCAGCACAAATTGCGCAATTGCTTGCAGCTTTGCAAACACAACAAAATGCTACTAATACCGCTCAACCAGATAGCACGGCTTCATCACGGTCACGTATGTCAAGTCGATCACGCTCACCAGCGCCTACTGAAGAGCAAAAGGATTCGACGAATGAAGGTCATGCAGGTCAGCGATCAAGATCGCCTAGTCCTTGATAGGTAGGATTATATTATTGCAAGGGAGTTAGTTATATAACTAATTCCCTTTGTTTTTTTTAGTATGTCAATTTCGCGACAGCGACGAAGTGCTGATCTTATAAACCAGCAATAAAGTTCACAACTTCGTCCACATGACCTGGTACTTTTACCTTGCGCCATATTTTCTGGATGCGGCCTTTGGGGTCTATGATAAAAGTAGAGCGCTCAATGCCTTTAACTTTTTTTCCGAACATGTTCTTTTGTTTCATTACGCCATAAGTGTTGCAAATGGTTTCTTCTGGATCTGCAATCAGCGTAAAGTTTAAGTCATATTTTTGGCTGAATCGGGTGTGTGATTTATGAGTGTCGCGTGAAACGCCTAGAATGACACAATTATTTTTGACTAAGTCATCTTTTTGTTTTGAAAAATCGATGGCTTGTTGTGTGCAGCCAGGTGTTGAATCCCGAGGATAGAAATATAAAATAACCGTTTTTCCTTGGTAGTCTGATAGTTTTATTGCATCACCTTCTGCGGTATCGGTGGTAAAGTTAGGTGCTAAATCACCTTCGGCAAGCAGGGTTGTTGTATTTAGTGTTTCGCTCATTTGTCTTTTGTCCTTGGTTGATTATAAAATGGCAATGAGCCTGTATTATACACAAGTATTGCACCAGTGGGTATTGGTCATTTTTAATGTATTGTGTCATGAGGTATCTAGTGTTAGGCTATGTGGGATATTCTAGGGGAGTGCCCATGGTTGTTTTAGATATTTCAGCTTTTGCAAATGCTGTACAGTCATTGCATGAAGCTTTGGTTGCTTATAAACAAGGCCCCAATGATTTTATACGTGATGCTTGTATTCAGCGATTTGAGTATACATATGACTTAGCGTATAGGATGCTTCGCCGACAAGTTGAGCGGATGGTCGGTGGCTCTGATGAAGTGGATCAAATGACTTTTCCAGTCTTGATTCGGACGGGTGCTGAAAAAGGGCTGCTTTTAAATAGTTGGGATGTGTGGAAATTGCATCGAGATGCTAGAAATATCACAAGCCATGCTTATAATGAGCGTAAGGCACAATCAGTTTTTGAAGATATTCCTAGTTTTTACGAAGAAGCTGTTTATTTGCGTGATCAATTGAAAAAATATAATGGTTCATAATGATAGATCTATCAGAAGAGCACAAAAAAATTATTATAGATAATATTAGGCTGTATTTACCAACGAATACAAAAGTGTGGGCTTTCGGTAGTAGGGTGAAAAATACTGCTAAGAAGTTCTCAGATATTGATCTTGCTATAGAATCAACAGGTATCATTGAAAAAGCACAATGGATAGATTTAAAGGAAGCATTAGACCAGTCTATTTTGCCGATGAAAGTAGATCTGGTGAATTTTGATTATGTTGATGCACCGTTTCAATCGATTATTAACCAAGAAAAAATATTATTGTTAGAAGTTTAATTATGACAAAAAAAGTAGAAGTTTTTACAGATGGCGCTTGCCGCGGTAATCCTGGCCCAGGTGGTTGGGGTGCTTTATTGCGCTATGGTGATAAGGAAAAAACCATTTGTGGTGGGGAAAAAGAAACTACTAATAATCGCATGGAGCTTATGGCGGCCATTGAAGGATTAAAAGCATTAAAGGGTGCTTGTGAAGTGCATCTTACGACAGATTCAACTTATGTGCGCAAAGGTATTACCGAGTGGATTCATGGCTGGAAGAAAAATGGTTGGAAAAACTCACAAAAAAAACCTGTGAAAAATGCTGACTTATGGATGCTGTTGGAAGAAGAAGCGGGTAGGCATCATGAAGTGCAGTGGCATTGGGTGAAAGGGCATAGCGGCCATCGTGAAAATGAAATAGCTGATGAGCTGGCAAATCTCGGTTTAGAAAAGGCTTTGGTATAAATGAAAAGACAAATCGTACTTGATACTGAAACCACAGGTTTAGATGCTAATAATGGTGATCGTATCATTGAGATAGGCTGTATCGAACTTGTCGATCGTCGTTTCACTGGTCGCTCCTATCATCAATATATTAATCCACAAAGATCTATTGATGTCGGCGCTCAAGCTGTTCATGGTATTAGTAGTGATTTCCTTAAAGATAAACCTGTTTTTGCAGATATTGCCGATGCTTTTTTTGATTTTTGTGATGGTGCTGAATTAGTTATTCATAATGCACCTTTTGATATTGGTTTTATTAATGCTGAATTTTCGCACTTAAACTATAAATGCAAAGATATTAATAATAACTGCGAGGTGCTAGATAGCCTGCCGTTAGCTCGTCAAAAGCATCCTGGTCAAGCTAACAACCTAGATGCCTTGTGTAAGCGTTATTCTGTTGATGCTAGTGGTCGTGAATATCATGGGGCGTTACTCGATGCTCAGTTATTGGCGCATGTGTATTTGGCAATGACCAGTGAGCAATCTACTTTATTTGGTGGTGAGGGTTCTAAAGTTGCTAAGCAGGCACAAAAAACATCAGAAAAAGAACAGGTTTCTATTGCTGTTGATGTGAGCCAACCGTTGAAAGTCATTAAAGCTAGTGATAAAGAAGTGGCAGAGCATAATAAATTTATCGAGCAGTTTGCAGAAGGTTAGTCTGATTTCTGGTCAAATTTCCATAATATTGACGATAGTTTTTACTAATCGTTCTTATCAAAAATAATGATTAGTCACTATCGATAACTTGGGTTATAGTGGTCTCGTCATTTAAACACTAACAGGAGTTATATCCATGAAAACTATAGGCGACCTATGTCCCGAATTTAAAATGCAAGCCGTTGTAAGCAGTAATGTTGATACAGCATTCAAAGAAATTTCATCAGAAGATTATAAAGGCCAATGGTTAGTATTATTTTTCTGGCCGAAAGATTTTACATTTGTATGTCCAACTGAAATTGCTGAGTTTGGTCGTTTAAATGGTGATTTTGAAATGCGTGATGCTAAAGTGTTAGGTATGAGTACAGATTCAGAGTTCGTGCATTTAGCATGGCGTCAATCAAAAGAAGAATTAAAAGATTTACCATTTCCAATGGGTGCAGATATCACTCGTAAATTCAGTGAAGCATTAGGTATTTTAAATGAAGATGAAGGTGTTGCTAACCGTGCTACTTTTATTATTGATCCACAAGGTATTATCCGTTTCGTGATGGTTACTGATTTAAATGTTGGTCGTAACCCATCAGAAGTTATTCGTGTGTTAGATGGTTTACAATCTGATGAGTTATGTCCTTGTAATTGGAAGAAGGGTGAAGATACTTTAGATCTACAAAACCCAATCGGTTAATTGAAGCTGGATTCAAAACCCAAACTCTCCCCTGATGGGAGAGTCGAAATCTTTGATTTCGGAGAGGGGGAATAAAAAAGCCCTTTCTCCGAAGCCAAAGAACTTATAGTTCACAAAAGCCCTCATAATAAAGGAGAATAACCATGACAACCCCAGTCCCAGTATCCCCAGATACAAAAGATATTTTATTAAATGCTGATCGCGTTATTCAAGCGGATCCATCCAGTGCATTGACACAAAAACAAATTCATATGATCGCTGTAGCTTCAGCTTTAGCTATCAAATCACAAGGTGTTTTAGATTATCTAAAAGGCAAGCTTGGTGAATTATCAGCAGAAGAATTAACATCTGTAAAAGGCGCTGTTTCTTTAATGTCGATGAATAATATTTACTATCGTACGTTGCATTTGTTAAGTGAAAAAAGCTACTTAAAAGAGCGTGCAAATTTACGTATGACATTTATGCAAGATCCTGGTTGTGACAAAATTGATTTTGAATTAATGAGTACAGCAGTATCAGCTATTAATGGTTGTGGTATGTGTTTAGATGCCCATGAAAAAACAATTAAAGCAGATGGTGTTAGCACTGGTAGCATTTTGCATACCATTAAAATTGGTGCAGTAATGAATGCGCTTGGTCAAGTGATCGCCACGGATTCATTAAATCCATAAAAAAAATTACCCCTGCTTCTATAAAGAAGTAGTAGGGGTATTTTTTACCTATCTATAGAATGTTACAAGAGCAAGCAAGCTCAGCTGATTTAGGGCTAACGAATGCTGTAGCTTCTACCCCATTACCTAGCCTTACTCGTGATGCTGCATAGGAAGCGGGGAAGTGTGTGTTGTCTTCATCGGAATCATGAGCTATTTTTTGAAAATTCTCAAGATCTTGATTGCTTGTCTCTTTTATTTTTTTCAGTAAATGTTTAATATGTTTTGGCTTAAATCCTTTGATATGCTTTAAGCTATTGCTGCCCATGATATAGCCTAAAGTAAAATAAAAAAAGCTGATGCTGGCTTCAGTAGAATGGGTGCGAAGGGGGGGCGTGTCTGCCCTTTAAATAAATTGGTTTTACATGTAATGCTTTTAAGTGTCTGTCGATTTGACAAATAGCGGCTCGTGCTTGCTTCGGTAGTTTTTTTGTTGGGTATAAAAGGGGGTTTTCTGGTGCTGCCCCAAATATCTTTCTATGACTTTCATTCCACATATCAATAATTGATTCTGAAGGGAGTTTGCCATGTATGGTGTAGTAGGCTTCGCTCAATTTTATTAAATTTCTATATTTTGGTTCTGTGATTGTGTAATCATAGGAAAATATTTTTTTGTCTGCTAGGCTGCTGCAAGCTGGAGTGGTCCTTATTAACTAATTTGTATATTGGAGTTTCTGTGGATCCATTAAGAGGGGGCAAAAGGGGGATGATGCTGAACTCAGGATTATCTGTATTGAGATCAAAGTAAATGATGTAAGTTAAGTGTTCGTCAACAGGAATTTTAATTAAAATATGTGGTGCTTGCGTATTATAGATGATGTTGATTTCTCGGCTCATGCGGTGTCCTTAATGCTAAATATATGATGCATCAAATATAGATTGTGGGTGTAAAATAGTCAAGCAGTGATGTTCTGACGGCTTGATATCTAGTTGCTCATCACTAACGGTAAATCAATATAAAAAGTAGTGCCCTTATTCTCAGCTGACTCAACCCAAAGCTTACCATCATGTAGTTCTATGATGCGATGTGCCAAAGAAAGGCCTATGCCAGTGCCATTATCTTTAGTGGTATAAAATGGTTTGAATAAATGGGCGATATTTTTTTGTGGAATGTGAGGGCCGTTATTAAATAATTTAATCTGCGCCATGTTGTCATCGGTTTGGGTGACAGAAATGTTAATTGTTTGGTCTTGTGTGCTGTCATTTTGCATGGCATCAATCGCGTTTTGTAAAATATTCAATACAACTTGTAAAAGTTGCACTCTATCCATGAAAACATACAGAGATTTTTTATAAAATTGGGTAATTACTTTGATGTTATTAAGGCTGTGCGATAACAAAAACAAAGCGTGTTCAATAAGTTCATTAATGCATACGTTGGTTTTTCCTGCTGTATTTTTTTGTGAAAATTGGGCGTGTTGGTTGATAATATCGTTTGCAGTAAATACCTGTTTTTTCATGGTAGATAGAACGCTCTTGATTGATTCAGGCACCTCGGTATCATCCTTTCTATTTAATCCATTAATATAATTCACAAGTGCTGATAAGGGTTGTTTTAATTGATGAAAGATACTGGCGCTCATCTCATCCATATGTTGTAAGCGAGCAAAGTGGGCTAATTCAGCTTGTTGCTGCAAAACTAATTCTCGTGCATGGCGTAATTTTGTAATATCAGTTTGTATGCCTGAAAAATATTGCAGCTGTTGGTGCTCATCAAAAATAGGAGCTAGTCGAATTAAATTCCAAAAAGGTGTGCCGTCTTTTTTATAATTTAATAAAACGCCTTTAAACGATTTTGTTTGCAGTACGGCTTTATGGATTTCTTGAATTACGGCTGGGTCACTTTGTTCACCCTGCAATAGTCTGCAGTTGCGCCCTAACAGTTCATTTTCTTTGTAACCGGTTAGGCGACTAAAGGATTTGCTAACAAAAACAATGGGATTGTCTTTTTGGTTTGGATCGGTAATTAAAAAGCCATCGGTTGCCACATGTGCTGTTTGTAAAATGATCTCTGCAAAACCTGATTTATCAACCATGAGTAACCTAGCCCCATATAACTAATAGAGGCGGTATCATAGCAAAGTGGTTATTTAAATGATAGTGGTTTAACTAAGTTAAAATAGAATTCAAATCTTCTTCTTCACGTAAAGTTAAAATTTCTACGCCATCTTCGGTAACGGCTAATGTATGTTCCCACTGAGCGGATAATTTACGATCTTTAGTGATCACAGTCCATTCATCAGGTAATAGTTTTACGTGGCGCTTGCCAGCATTAATCATTGGCTCAATGGTGAAGGTCATACCGGGTTCTAAAACTAATCCGGTGCCTGGTTTGCCATAATGTAAAACTTGAATCGCTTCTTCATGGAAAATTTGGCCAATGCCATGTCCGCAGTATTCGCGCACTACTGAATAATGATGTTTATGAGCATAGTCGGCAATCGCCGCGCCAATATCACCTAGGCGCACGCCAGGTTTAACCATGCTGATGCCAAGGTACAAGGCGTCTTGGGTTACTTTAACTAATCGCTTAGCTAAGATAGAAGGTTTGCCGACAAAATACATTTTACTGGTGTCGCCATGCCAGCCATCGACAATCACAGTGACATCGATATTAATGATATCGCCATCTTTTAACTTTTTATCACCAGGGATGCCATGGCAAACAACATGATTAACAGAAGTGCACACTGATTTTGGAAAGCCATGATAGTTTAAAGGGGCAGGGGTGGCGCCTTGTTCTATAATATAATCATGACAAATCGTATTAAGTTCATCAGTGGTCACACCTTTTTTAACGTACGGTCCGATCATATCCAGCACTTGGCCAGCCAGCTTACCGGCGATGCGCATTTTTTCTATATTTTCAGGTGATTTTAGGATGATAGTCATGAGGGTCTGTTCGCTTTTATGGTTGCAGGCCAGTATAAACGATATACGCTGGCTTGCAAGGCGGTCTTATTTTGAACAGTGTTTCTGTGGCTAGGCTAATGGGCTATTTAAATAATTCTTGTTGTTCTAAGTATCTTATGATATAAAGGCACGGCTTATAAATTAAGCCAAGTGTGGACTGCCTTTAAGTTAGGTTTGTTCATTAAAACGTACATTTGCTCGACACATCAAACGGGTGCTGGTTTAACTAGTTGTTTGGTGGGAGTAGGTGGATATTTAAAACCCTGGAGAAAAATATGACTAATGTATCAATGCGCCAAATGTTTGAGGCGGGTGTCCATTTCGGCCACAAAACACGTTACTGGTGCCCACAAATGGCGCCTTTCATCTACGGATCACGTCACGGAATCCATATCATCAACTTAGAAAAAACGTTACCTCGTTTTAACGATGCGCTTAAGCAAATCGCTAAAGTGGCTAGTAATCGCGGCCGTGTTTTATTTGTCGGTACAAAACCTTCAGCGGGTAAAGTATTACGTGAAGAAGCTGAGCGTTGCGGCATGCCTTTTGTTGATTACCGCTGGTTAGGTGGTATGTTGACTAACTACAAAACGATTCGCCAATCTATTAAACGTTTAAAGCATTTAGAAGCGTTTGAAGAAAGTCCTGCTTCTAAAGATTTAACTAAAAAAGAGCGTCTTTCATTAACGCGTGAAAAAAACAAATTAAACAGCTCATTATCAGGTATTAAAGATATGGGTGGTTTACCAGATTTATTATTCGTAATCGATGCTGGTGAAGAAAATATTGCGATTAAAGAAGCTAATCGTTTGAATATTCCTGTGGTTGCTATTGTTGATACCAACACAAAGCCAGATGGTGTTGATTATGTAGTCCCAGGTAATGATGATGCGATGCGTGCCATTAAACTTTATTGTTCATCTGTTGCTGATACCATTATTGAAGCTCGTGGTAAAGCTGATGTAAAAAAAGCTGCTAAAGAAGGCAAGCCTGAAGCAAAGAAAGAAGAAAAGACTGTTCGCGCAGCTAAAAAAATCGTTAAGAAAAAAGAAGCTGAGACAGTTGAAGCTGCTGCAGAAGCACCAGCTGAAGAAGCAAAGCCTGCTAAAAAACGCGTTGTGAAGAAAAAAGTTGTTAAAGCTGAAGCTGGCGACGCAGAAAAAGCGGAGGAAAAATAATGGTTGCTATTACTGCTGCATTAGTAAAAGAGTTGAGAGAGCGTACTGGTGCGCCAATGATGAAATGTAAGAAGTTTCTAACCGAAGCCAATGGTGATGTGGAAGAAGCCATTGTTGCTATGCGTAAGGCTGACCCATCAGCTGCATCTAAGCGTGATGGTAAAGTTGCTGCGGAAGGCCGTATTGCTATTGCTACGTCAGAAGATGGCAAGCAAGCTGCAATCATTGAAGTTAACTGCGAAACTGATTTCGTAGGTGGCGGCGATGATCTTAAAGCTTTTGCAAAAAGGTTAGCGCAAGCTGCGTTAACTGCTAATACTGCTGATATTCCAGCAATTATGGCGTTAGAAGATTCAGCTAATGCTGGTGAAACTTTCGAGCAAGTTCGTCAAGCTATGATTGCTAAGATCGGTGAGAAGATTGAATTGCGTCGTGCTGAATTGGTTAGCTCTGATGTTGCTGTGGGTATTTATAAGCATGGCACACGTATTGGTGTTTTGGTTGAAGGTACTGGCTCTGAAGAAGCTATGAAAGATGTTGCGATGCATATTGCAGCTTCTAAACCTGTGGTTGTTCGTGCTGAAGATATGCCGCAAGCATTGCTAGATGGTGAAAAAGAAATCTTTTTAGCACAAGCTGCTGAAAGTGGTAAAGATCCTGCTATTATGGAAAGAATGGTTGAAGGTCGTATTAAGAAGTTTGTCAATGCAAACTGCTTAGTGGGTCAACCTTTTGTTAAATCACCTGATCAAACAGTTGCTGACTATCTAAAATCTGCTGATGCAACCGTTACCTCTTTTGTTCGTTTAGAGGTGGGTGAAGGTATCGAAAAGAAAGTTGAAAACTTTGCTGATGAGGTAAAGGCGCAAGTTGAGGCCTCAAAAGGCTAAATGGCTTTAATTTGAAAAGGGGAACTTAGTTCCCCTTTTCTTTGCCTGCTTATTAAATTAAACTCTAGTTAATGCTTTCATTAGCTTAGCTTTACAAGGAGAGATCATGGTGAAACCACTTTATAATCGTATTTTAATTAAGCTTAGTGGCGAAGTGCTCAATGGTGGCACAGATATTGCTATCAATCCTGAAGTCCTCCATAACTTGGCTGAGCAGGTTAAGCATGTATTGGATTTAGGCGTACAAGTGGCCATTGTGATCGGTGGTGGTAATTTTTTTCGTGGTGCTAACTTATCTCAATCAGGCATCTCTCGAATTACAGGTGATCACATGGGTATGCTTGCAACTTTAATGAATGCACTAGCTTTGCGAGATGCATTTGATCAAGCAGGCATGAGCGCGCGTGTTTTATCGGCTATTCCATTAAGTGGTGTTGTTGATTTGTTTAATCGTCGTAAAGCGATGCATCATTTAAACCGTGGTCGTGTTGTTATTTTTGCTGCCGGCACAGGTAATCCATTATTTACGACTGACTCAGCGGCAAGTTTGCGCGGTATTGAAGTTAAAGCAGATGTTTTATTGAAAGCTACTAATGTTGATGGTATCTATGATAAAGATCCCAATAAACATTCAGATGCTAAAAAATATAGCAAGCTAAGTTTTGCTACAGCATTAGAAAAAGAATTAGCTGTGATGGATTTAGCTGCTTTTTGCCAGTGTAGAGATTATGATTTACCGATTCGTGTTTTTGATATTACAGAAAACGATGCATTAAAAAATGTGGTGACAGATCCAAAACTAGGAACGCATGTCATCAACGAATAATAAAAAAAGGAATACACATGATAGATAAGATTCAACAACAAGCTAAAGAAAAAATGCAAAAGTCTATAGAAGCCCTACAAGCTGATTTGGCTAAGCTGCGTACAGGTCGAGCTCACCCAAGTTTATTAGAGCATGTGCATGTTGATTATTATGGTTCCTCTGTGCCATTGAGCCAGGTCGGTAATATTTCAGTTGAAAATGCACGCATGCTAACCATTACTATTTGGGAAAAAGCTTTGGTCCAAGATGTGGAAAAAGCAATTTTAAAATCTGGTTTAGGCTTGAACCCTTCAACAGCCGGTATGGTTATTCGTATTCCATTGCCACCATTAACGGAAGAGCGTCGTAAAGAGTTGGTTAAAGGTGTTAATGCTAGTGGTGAAATGTCTAAAGTTGCTGTTCGTAATGCGCGTAAAGATGCTAAAAAAGAATTGTCTCGTTTGTTAAAAGATAAAGAAATTAGTGAAGATGATGAGCGTCGTGCAGAGTCTATTTTACAAAAGTCAACTGATGAAGCCATTGCTAACGTTGAAAAAGTTTTAGCAGAAAAAGAAAAAGATCTCATGGAAATTTAAGGATAAAGCGTAAAACAAGGAGTTAAAGCTTGTCAGGTCAAACTAAAAATAGTTACCCAGGGCATATTGCGATTATTATGGATGGCAATGGCAGATGGGCTAAAAGTCAAGGGCAGCCTAGAAATGCAGGGCATCAGCAAGGTGTTGATTCGGTGAAATCAGCGGTTGCTTTTTGTGTTAAAAATAATATTGACTATTTAACTTTATTTGCTTTTGGGCAGGATAATAATAAACGTCCAGTAGAAGAGATTGATTTTATTATTTCACTATTTGCTTATCAGCTTAACGATAATATTGAAGACTTTTGTGCGCGTAATATAAAAGCCAAAGTTATCGGTGATTTCTCTAATCTTAACGAAGAAGTCAAGGCAGCTATTCAAGCAGCTGAAGCTGCAACAGAGCATTGCACTGGCTTGCAGCTTTCTTTTGCATTAAATTATGCTGGTCGTTGGGATATAACTATGGCGGCGAAATCACTTTGCCAACAGGTTAAAGCGGGTGATATAGCTATCGATGATATTCAGGCTGATCATTTTGCAGCTGCTCTACCAACAGCCTCTCTGCCTAATGTGGATCTAATGATTCGTACCAGTGGTGAAGCTCGGTTAAGTGATTTTATTTTGTGGCAATTAGCTTACGCAGAGCTTTATTTTACAGATACTTCCTGGCCTAATTTTGATGGGCAATCTTTGCAAGATGCGTGTGAATGGTATGCAGGCAGAGAGCGTCGTTTTGGTAAAATCAGCGAGCAGCTTTAATGATTTCACTTGTTGTTGCCTCATTTGAGCTAGGCAGGTTGTAATTTTACTAAGAGTTGATTACTCTAGTTGATAATTCTAGTTTGAAAGAAAGTTACCTTATGAGCGAAACACCCAAGCGTATTTTTATGGGCCTTGTCATGGCATGTCTTGTAATGGCTGCTATTATTTATTTATCACCTATGCTTTTTTATGTGGTTGTGGCTTTAATGCTATTGATCACTGGCTGCGAGTGGTCTGCATTGATTTTTGAAAAGAAACTGAGTAGAGCAATCTTTTGTTTATTGCTAGTGATTGGTCTGGTTACAGTTTTTTGGCTCAAACAGTGCCCTAGTTTCGATATCATTATTTTGATAGCCAGTGTTATGGCTATTTTTATAGGAATAATCCAAGTATTCGTATTTGCCAACCATCGACAAAGTGCTTTTGTTCAATCTAAGTGGTTACGTGCGCTATTATCGTTAGTCCTGTTATTTGGCGCGCAATATTTTATAACTCAGCTGCGCTGGCACGGTAATGTATGGATTGTTTATGCATTGGCTTTAGTAGCCATGTTTGATACTGGGGCCTATTTTTCTGGAAGATCTTTTGGCAAACATCCTTTAGCTAAAAAATTAAGCCCTAAAAAAACATGGGAAGGTTTTTTAGGCGGTTGTATCTTAGGTGTCATATTAAGTGTTGGTTTAATGTATTGCATGCACTTGCAATATCCTTTATCAATAATGAGCTGGATTTTTGTGGTAACTATGACCATCATTATGGCGATGATTTCTGTTTTTGGTGATCTGTTTGAAAGCATGCAAAAACGTATTGCTGATAAAAAAGATAGTTCAAATTTAATTCCAGGGCATGGCGGTTTTTTTGATCGTATCGATGCTTTATTGTTTGTTTTACCGGTTATGTTTATTTATCGAGATATCCTTGTTTTTTTAATGAACAGGCAGGTGATTATGCATACATTGATTCTTTTAAAACACTAGCAATTCTGGTCATTATCTCGCATAATGCATAATCTTGTTTTGATTTCATGAGTGAAAAAATTTATGTTAAAGATTCGTAAGAGTTTAGCTGTAGCAGCGTTAGTATGCGCTAGTGTTCCTTTAGCAGCGATGGCGCAGAGTGATAACTTTAAAATTAACCAAATTAAAATTGCAGGTTTAGAGCATATAAAACCAGCTACGGTTGATCACTATTTGCCGGTACATAGCGGACAAACTTTAACTGATCAAAAATCAGTGGCATTGATTCAAGCCTTATATAAAACTGGTTTTTTCTCTGATGTGCAATTAAATCGTTCGGGTAATACTTTGTGGATTATCGTGAAAGAGCGCCCAACCATTACTTCTATTTCTTTTTCAGGAAATTCAGCAGTTACAAATAAACAATTATTAAAAGCATTAAAAAGTAGCGGTATTACAGAAGGTGCGTTTTATGACTCATCTGAAATACATAATATTGTTGAAGGTTTAAAACAAGTTTATCAATCAACAGGTCATGATAGCGCCATCATTAATGTAAAAGTTCAGCATGCCAGTCAACATAGAATTGGTTTGAATATTGTTATTAATGAAGGTGGGGTTGCTAAAATCCAATCATTAAAAATTAAAGGTGCTCATGATTTCTCATCAAAAGAGTTGGCGCGTCAGTTAAAAATGCATCCAACTAATTTGTTAGAATTTTTTAGTAGTGCGAATAAATATTCACAGCAAGGCATGGATAATAATGTTCAAGCACTAACAGGCTTTTATCTAAATCATGGTTATTTAGATTTTCATGTGACAAATCAACAAGTGGTGATGTCTAAAGATAAAAAGCATGTCAATATCATTCTTGATGTTAGTGAGGGTAGTCCATATACCGTTTCTGCTATAAAAATAGATAACCATTCTAAAATGGCTGATAGTAAAATTCGAAAGCTATTAAAAATAAAAGCAGGCGATGTTTTCTCGCGCGAAAAAGTGATCGATACTAATATGGCAGTTGGAGATGCGTTTTCTAATGTTGGCTTTGCTTTCCCAAATATCACTGTGCAGCCTAGTGTTGATGCAAAAACGCATACAGTTATTTTAACGTTAGTGATTATGCCTGGTAAGCGAATGACAGTGCGTTTTATTCATTTTGCAGGTAACAACTTAACAGAAGATCGAACTTTGCGTCATGAACTTACTTTTGTTGAGGGAAGCCCATTTTCGCAAGCTAAATTAAATGAATCAAAGCGTCGTTTTAACAACTTTCCGTTTATTGCTCATGTGGATGAAAAAACAGTCCCCGTTGCAAATACTAATAACCAAGTTGATGTGAACTATAATGTTTCTGAAATGGAAGCTGGTCGCGCCCAAATTATGGGTGGTTATTCAGATACGGATGGTTTCCTATATGGCGTTAGTTTAACAGAGCCTAATTTTAGAGGCCAAGGTAAAAATGTAAGTGTCAGTTTAACTCGAAGCCAATTATCTGATAGTGCAAGTTTTAGTTATTTCAATCCATTTTATTCTATTCATAATGTTGGTCGTGGTTTTGATTTGCATTACACTAAAACTAACCCTAACAGTTCTTTAAATATTGCAAGTTATAACTTAGATGGTTTTGGCGGTGATTTAAATTATACCGTGCCATTAAGTAATAATTTAACATTTAATTATGGCGCGGGCTATGAGCAACAGCGTGTGACGGCAACTGATCAAACACCGATGAGTATTAATTATTTTATTAATCCTAATAATCCTGAAGGTGTAGTCAAAAATGATAAGTCACCACAGTTTCAGGAAACTAACTTAAATGCTGGTTTAAGTTATATTAATACTGATCGTTATTATTTCCCAACATCGGGAACAAATACCTCCTTTACTTTAAAGGGTGGTGTGCCGATTTTTCACCACAATTTAAGCTACTATAATGCAACCTTGAAAGCGTCTTGGTATCATCCATTAACCCATTCGCGTCGCTGGGTGTTAATTTTGCATACTAATGATAGTTATGGTCAAGGCTATGGTAGTACTAAATATTTTCCATTTATGTACAATGCTTTCAGTGGCGGTATTGATACTGTGCCAGGTTTTAGCCCAAATACTTTAGGTCCTAAAGATCAGTGGGGTAATGCTTTAGGTGGTAATGCAGCAGTGGCCTTTGGTTTTGATGTGGTTTTTCCAAATCCAATGGGGCATGCAGTTAGAACATCCATTACAGTGAATGGTGGTAATGTTTATAATCAATTTATTACATCAAACCCAGGTTTAAACCCACCAGGTCGTGACCCGAAAAAATACCCTAATGATGGCACTTATACGCCAGTGAATGGTTCTGGTCCGCTACGTTTTTCTGCGGGTTTGCGTATTCAATGGCAAATGCCTTTATTGGGCACAATAAGTTTCGCTGTCGCTAAAGCGATTAATCCGCAACGCGGCGATGATCAATCTTGGTTCAACTTTAATTTCGGAACCAGTTTCTAAAAAAACAACATAAACTCAAGGAGTCTTTTATGAAAAAACTACTAATTGCTGCAACGGTTGCAGGAAGCATGTTAACAGCCAGTGTTTTAGCTAGTACAACAATCGGTACTGTGAATATGCAAACGGTTATGACAAGTGCGCCTCAAATTAAAGCTGCAGCAGCTGCTATGAAGAAAAAGTTTGCACCTATGCAACAAAAAGTGCAGGCACAAGCAAAAACTCTACAAGCAGATATGAAAAACTTGCAAAAAAATGGCGCGACTATGAGCAAATCTAGTTTAGCTACATTGCAAAAGAAAGTTCAATCTGAACAGCAAGCTGTGCAACAAGGTCAAATGAGCTTACAACAACAAGCGATGGCAGCTCAACAAGCCGCTATGAAAACATTTGCTGCAACTTTGAAAACAGCGACTGCCACAGTGGCTGGTAAAAATGGTATTACTATTGTATTGCCAAGCAATGCAGTTATCTATTCTGCTGCTGATATGGATATTACTAACGATGTGTTAAAACAACTTAATAAATAAGTTTTTTTAACGAGGCCTGAATTAAATACGTTAACGTATTTAGTTTGGGCTTTTTTGTAGGTAAATATATCGAGTCATTTATGCAAAAAACAAATGAAGCCATTGCGCAATTAATTCAAGGTGAGCTTTATCAAGCTGAGCCAACTCAAGTTATTCAACAGTTAAAATCATTGCAAGCTGCTAGTGCTGATGATCTTTCTTTTTATGAGCCGACGCAAAAAAACGTTACAGAAAAAGAGTTGCAGCAATCTAATGCTGGGGTGGTTATTACCACAGCCGCCTTTAAGGATAGTTGCCCGAATGGCAGCATTATTGTTGAAAATCCAAAGGTGAGTTTTGCCAAAGTGGCTACTTTATTTGAAGATTGTTTTAAGCCGCCAATAGGTATTCATGCCAGCGCAGAGATTGGTGACCAGAGTACTATTGCAGAATCTGCTTGCATTGGGCCTGGGGTCGTTGTTGGGAATGGCGCTACAATCGGTGCTGACACTGTTATTGGTGCTAATACGGTTATTGGTGAGCAAGTAGTTATCGGTGAATCAACGTATTTGGCTGCTAATATAACTATTTATCCTAAAGTGCAGATTGGTCATCGCGTAAAAATTGATGCTAATACAGTGATTGGGGCGGATGGTTTTGGTTTTGTGCCTGATGAAAAAGGTGTATGGCAACGCGTACCACAATTAGGCACAGTTGTTATCCATGATGATGTCTCTATTGGTGCTGGTTGTACGATTGACTGTGGCTCGCTAACGGATACAACACTTAAGCAAGGTGTGAAACTAGATGATCAAGTGCATATAGCGCATAATGTTGTGATTGGTGAGCACTCTTTGTTGGCTGGTTATTGTGCGATCTCTGGTAGTGTAACAATCGGTAAGCATTGTGTTTTAGCCGGTGGTGTTCGTACTATTGATAACTTATCGATTCCGGATAACACGATTATTACAGCAGGTAGTGCATTAAGTAAGACATTAAAAGAACCGGGTGTTTATGGTTGTAGTATACCAGTTGCGCCCATAGCTAAATGGCGTAGAATATTAGGTAGGCTCAACAACTTAGATGAGCTGGCAAAAAAAATTATTAAATTAGAGAAGAAAATTAATGACTAAGCATGTAAAATTTACTGCAAAAAATATTTTAGAAAACTTGCCGCATAGGGCACCATTTATTTTTGTAGATAAGGTTTTAGAGATAACTGATAACCATATTGAAACTCAGAAAATGGTTAGTTTTAATGAGCCTTATTTTCAGGGACATTTTCCATCTCAGCCGGTTATGCCGGGTGTGCTGATGATAGAAGCTATGGCCCAAGCTGCAGGTATATTTATGGTGGCACAAAAAGGTGTAGAAATTAGTCCAGAAAAGCCATTTTATTTAGCCAGTGTTAAGCAAGCGCGTTTTAAGCAAGTGGTTACACCCGGTGATATTATTCATTTTAATGTTCAACTAGAAAAACATCGTGGTGCAGTTTGGCAATTTACAGCCACAGCCTATGTTAATGATGCGGTGGCTGCCCAAGCTGAGTTTATTAATATGGAAGGTGAGGCGGTTTAATTTGAAAAAACGTTATTTTGCATCAGCACTTATTGTGGCGATTATTATAAATATTACCTTTCTAGGGTTGATCGGATATGCTTGGTATCATGCTAGTCACCAGGCTGCAGCAAAATCACAACCACAAAAAATAATATCCCCAGCGCCTATGGCAACGAACATAGTTTCATCAGTGGGCCAGCCAATGATTGAAGCGCCAAGTGATGCCGTCGTTAATAAGACTTTTCATGGTCAGGTGCACATAGAAAAAACTTTTGTTGGGCCTGGTCACTTGAATGGACTGGTGCTTGCTTTAAAAAAAGCACCAACAGAAAAGTTTATTGCCTATTATGATCCAACACAAAAGCTTTTGTATCTTGGGCAAGTGGTCAATGCTAAGGGGCAAAATACCACGCTGAAAGCAGTACAAACTTATTTAAGCGACCCAGAAAAACCTATAATTATTAAGGCTTTTAGTCAAATACCTGCAGTAATTACGGGTGCCAAGCAGCCCAAGCATACTATTACCATTGTGATTGATCCGAATTCCAGTTATTTCAGAACACTTTATCAAAACTTTTTATTAGATACGCAGCAAGCGGGTTTGCAAATACGTTGGATCTTGGTGAATTATTTGAAACCAATGGGTCCAAACTTAGCTGGGTGGATTTTATCTGGCAATCAGCCAGGACAGCGGCTCATACAGGTTGCTAGCGCACCATCGTCACAATGGACAAATTTTATGATGCCTGCCTTAAGTCAAAAGGTAATCAATACCTTGAGAGATCATTGGAATCTTATGCAAGCTTATCACCTAGTGCCGGGGCCAGTGACTCTTTTTAATACTAATAATCGCCATTATGTGATTAAAGGATTGGTCGGGCCTGAAAGCTTTGATCAAATATTGCCACAGATTATTTTGCATTCTAATTAGGCGATCGATAATATTCATAGTATAATAATGAAACCTTTGGCCTGCAGTAAGGATGCGATAATGCAAAAAGATATCATTTCATTTTCCAAAATTATTTTTAGTTTATCTCTTTTAAGTGTTTTAGTTGGTTGTGCGCATAGCGAGAAAGCGCCATTTTATGGTATTCAATCGGATGCTGTTTCCCAGTCAGCGTGTCAAGATAATGCTTATTTAGAACGGTTTGGATGTTCTTTGCAGCGTGTTGAACAAGCAGCACAAACCAATGAACCTGATGCTGAATATGCTTTAGGTTATATGTATTATAATGGTATCGGAACAGTGAAAGATACGGATACAGCAACTGTTTGGATTGAGCGTGCAGCACAACAGGGGCAACCATTAGCGATTAGCGCTTTAAAAACAATGCGTCAATCACAGTTTCCAGCGATGGGTCAAGTTAATCAGAATGACCAAACCAGTTCTAGTCCTCAAAAGCCTGCTTCCACTACAGCTAGTCAGCAGTCACCTGCCAGTTCAGATCATGGCTCACCTAAAGCCTTCGGTAAACATGATGATTTAAATTTTAGTTTGCTTGAGGCTGGTTTAAAAACAGGGGGGCATCACCAGCAAGCTCATCACAATACGGCTCAGCCAGCTGCACAAGCTCAAGCCTCTGTTCCAAATAATGCACCTAGAGCGACGAGTTATAGACCGACAGCATTAAAGAAAAATAATTCTTTAGGTAATTTAAGAGATAAGCCAGCTAATCATTTTACAGTGCAGTTGTTTGCCAGTCCGAGTTTGAACAATGTTAGGCATTTGCAGCAAAGTTTATTGCAGAATGTACCCATGACGATTGCTTCAATGCAAAAATCAGGTACGACTTGGTATGTATTATTGGCAGGTGATTTTTCAAATCGTCAACAGGCTGAATCATTTGTTTCAACCTTGCCACCTGCAATTAGCGCCTCAAAACCTTGGATCAGAAGTTTTGGCTCTCTAGAACAATAAATAACCCTATTCAATTACTTCAAAAGCTTACTATTCTTTAAAGTTATTTATTTTGAAGAATAGTGAGTACTTATTAAGGAGACAATAATGACCTGGTGGCTTTGGTTGATCATTTACTTAATTGCTTTTGTCATTATTTTTTATCAGAAATTATCGCATTATGCAGGCACTTTGTTTGTTGGCATCTTATTAATTTTGCAAACTATTTTTAGTCATTTATCTGGTATATTAATTATTGAATGGATTTTATTTGCGGGTATAGCTGCTGTCATAAATATACCATTTATAAGGCACCTTATTGCAAAAAATATTTTTCCGATTATCAAAGCTGTGCGTCCACAAATGTCTAGTACGGAAGCTGAAGCGTTAAATGCCGGTACGGTTAGTTTTGAGGGTGAATTATTTTCAGGAAAACCAAATTTTCAAAAATTATTAAATATTCCAAAAGTAGCCTTAACTAAAGAAGAGCAAGAATTTCTTGATGGGCCTGTTGTTGAGTTGTGTCGTCAAATATGTGATTTTGATTTAACACATAAATATGGTTGTATTCCAAATGATATAATGCAATTTATTAAAGATAATAAGTTCTTTGGCATGATTATTCCTAAGCAATATGGTGGTTTGGGTTTTTCGCCTTATGCGCATTCGCAAGTATTAATTAAACTTTGTGGTAAAAGTGTGTCTGTATGCACAACTGTTTCAGTGCCTAACTCTTTAGGGCCGGCAGAGTTGCTGTTACATTATGGAACCAAAGAACAAAAAGATTATTACCTACCGCGTTTAGCGGATGGCAGGGAAATTCCTTGTTTTGCTTTAACCAGTTTGTATGCTGGTTCTGATGCAGCAGCCATGCAAGATTATGGTGTTATTTGTAAAGAAAAGTTCGAAGAAAAAGAAGTTTTGGGTGTTCGTTTAAATTGGTCAAAACGATATATTACTTTAGCGCCCATCGCTACAGTGTTGGGGTTAGCTTTTAAATGTTATGATCCAGATGGTTTACTTGGAAAAGTAAAAGATTTAGGTATCACCTGTGCATTAATTCCAACCGATACTAAAGGTGTTGTAAAGGGGCGCCGCCATTTTCCATTAAATGCTGTTTTTCAAAACGGGCCTACGCAAGGCAAAGATGTTTTTATACCTTTAGACTATATTATTGGTGGTCAAGACATGATTGGCCATGGTTGGCAAATGTTAATGGAATGTTTATCAGCTGGGCGAGCTATTTCACTACCCTCAATTGTTATGGGTGGTGCAAAAATATCAACATTAGCTAGTGGTGCCTATGTTCGCAATCGTCGTCAATTTAATACAGCTATTGGCAATTTTGAAGGCGTTCAAGAGCAGTTAGCTAAGCAAGCTGGTTATCTATATTTAATTGAATCCACTAGAAAAATGACATTAGCTGCATTAAACCAAGGTGAAAAACCATCGGTTGCTTCAGGGATTTGTAAATATAATATTACTGATTACGCTAGAAAGTTAGGTAATTGTGGTATGGATATTCATGGTGGCAAGGCTATTTGCCTGGGTCCTAAAAATTATCTTGGCAGAGATTATCAGGCTTCACCCATTGCGATTACTGTTGAGGGTGCCAATATATTAACACGGTCTTTGATTGTGTTTGGTCAAGGTGCAGTGCGTTGTCACCCATATATGCGGCAATTTATTGATGCTGATATTAAAACTGCTGATGGGCTTAATACATTTGCGAATGCTTTATATGGTTTTGTTGCTAATATAATAAGTAATAAAACAAGAGCGTCTCTTTTAGGTTTAACAAATGGTTATGGTGCTAAAACACCTAAATCATCAGTCGCACGTTATTACCAGCAATTAACGCGCTATAGCGCTGCTTTTGCTTATTTGGTAGACCTTGCCTTACTGTTTATCGGTGGTCGATTAAAATTTAAAGAGGCATTGTCCGGTCGTTTTGCTGATTGTATCAGCTTGCTCTATTTGGGTTCGGCTGTTCTAAAAAATTATTATGATGAAGGTGAGCCGGCTTCTTACCGTTGTATAGTTGATTGGGTTATGCAGATGGTAGTCTATGAAATAGAATCCACATTGAATGCTATCATTCGAAATTTTCCTAATCGTTGGTTAGGGTGTTACATGCGTCTTGTAGTTTTTCCTTTAGGCCGTCATGCAAAAATGCCTAAAGATAACTTGGGTTTTAAGGTTGCAAAAGAAATGCAAAAGCCATCAGCATTAAGGGATCTATTTTCTGAAGATATGTATTTAGAGCCAAATGAATTAAACCCTGCTGGCTTAGTGTGCTCCCACTTAGAGCAAATGATTGCAGTGGAGCCTTTATTAAAATGCTATCAAACAGCTATTAAAAAAGGTGAGATAAATGCTTATACTTTTGAAGAGGGTGTAGAGCAAGCTGTTGCAAAAAATATTTTAACTGAAAATGAGAGGGATAAAATTTTAGCGGCTCAAATTATTAGAAATGCATGTAACGCTGTTGATGATTTTGACCCTAGCGACATTGGCACTCACGGATAGTTAGTCCTCGTGACTTATTTTAGAGTGCTAAATGCTTAAGGAGAGAAGGGCATGAAACCAATCTGGTACAAAAGTTATATGCCAAAAGTACCGCACCATATTTGTTTACCGGAAAATCCTAATTTAGTGGATGTTTTTTTGGGTTCTGTAAAAGCATTTCCTAATCGACCGGTCATTAATAATTTTGGCACTGAAATAACGTATGAAGAGTTGGACCAGCTAAGCCAGTATGTGGCTAATTATTTAAAGTTTGAGCTTAAGTTGTCACGTGGAACGCGCGTTGCAATCATGATGCCGAATCTTATACAGACACCTGTTGTTATGATGGGGGTTTTGCGTGCTGGCATGGTGGTTGTTAATGTTAATCCGCTTTATACGCCCAGAGAATTGTTGCATCAAATAAATGATGCGCAAGCAGATGTTATCTTTGTTGTTGAAAACTTTGCAAAAACGATAGAGCGCTGCCATGGAAAATTACATGTTAAGCATGTGATTGTTTCATCATTAGGTGATTCTTTTTCATTTGTAAAGCGCAGTGTGTTTAATTTTGCAGTGCGACAGATTAAGAAAATGGTTCCGCCATTTTTTATTAAAGATGCTATTCCTTATTTGTCTGTTTTAAAGGAGGGTGCAAAACACACTTATGTTGACGTGCCTATTAAGTCAGATGACCTGGCCTTTTTGCAATATACCGGTGGTACTACGGGTCAAGCTAAAGGTGCTGAGCTTACGCATCGCTGCATGACAGCAAATGTAATGCAAATTGTCGCCTCAGTTAAACCATGTATGGGAAAAGGTACGGACAAGCTTATTGTTGCTTTGCCGCTATACCATATTTTTTCGTTAACCGTTTGTTTTTTTGCTTTTATTGTTTTTGGTAGTGAATGTATTTTTATTACTAACCCACGTGATTTGGATAGTTTTGTAAAAATTCTAGCAAAGACGCCTTTCACTATTTTTGCAGGTGTTAATACTTTGTATAATGCACTCATCCATCATAAGCGCATTAAAGAAGTTGATTTTTCACATCTTAAGTTTAGTGCAGCTGGTGGTATGGCTTTGCAAAAGAAAATTTCTGATGAGTGGAAGGCATTAACAGGTAGTCAAATTATTGAGGGCTATGGTTTAACAGAAGCTAGTCCAGTTGTGTCTTTTAATCCTTTAGATATCGAATGTTTTAATCATAGTATAGGTCTGCCCATTCCATCAACAAACATTAAAATTGTCGATGAGCATGATGAGGATCTTGGTATAGATGAAGTTGGTGAGCTTTGTGTCAAAGGGCCACAAGTCATGCGTGGTTACTGGAACAATGCAGAAGCAACTAGGGAAGTTTTGGATGATCATGGTTGGTTGAAGACAGGTGATATGGCACGTGTTGATAACCAAGGCTTTATTTATATTGTTGATCGTAAAAAAGATATGATTGTTGTCTCAGGTTTTAATGTTTATCCTAATGAGATTGAAGATGTTATTGCCTTGATGGATGAGGTTAAGCAGGTGGCGGTAATTGGTGTGCCCAATGAAAAAACTACCGAGGCTGCTAAGGCTTTTATCGTAAAAGCTGATCCTAAGTTAACGGAACAGATGGTTGTTGATCATTGTAGAGAACATCTAACGCGTTATAAAGTTCCTAAAGAAATTGAATTTCGTTTTGACTTGCCTATGTCAAATGTGGGTAAAGTTATGCGCTTAGAATTAAAAAAAGAAGAGGCAGCAAAACAGAGTAAATAGCTACTTTTTATTCGCTATCTTTGTTTTTATCTTTATGGCTAATCTTAACGCATCCGCGAATAAAGCTTGCTGAAGTAGGGTGTGCGCGTGGTTTTTTGCTTTCAAAGTCGTAGCTAACCTTAGAAAATGAAGGGTCGTTTTCTAGTAATGTCTCGCTATTTTGAATGTCACGATAATTGCCAGGGTCACTGTGAAAAAAGTCAAAATTGACTAGTTGTGGTATTTCAGATAGCACGGTATGCGAAACATTTAGCTCTTCTGATTGCAAGGATCTTAAATATAAGTGTAATAGATTTTTTATTTCATACAATTCCAAAATAGTACTTGAGTGCTCAGTAGGTTTTGGTGCAAGTTCTAATGCATTGGGGTAATGTAAGGAATAATAAATGGGTGGGCACTCTTTAAATGGGTCAAAAATACTAGGGGCTAGAATAATAGGTAAATAATCTTGCAAACGATACTCTTCTAAAAATAATTGTTGCAGTGCTTTAACAGGTGCGGTGTCGTCGTTGATAACAGGTGCCATCCCTGGTAAAACACCCATCGATAATAATAGTAAATGTTTGGCAGTATCATAGGCATATGCGCTTGGGCGAATGCCGGCTGTATTATGAATTATTGAAAAATAAGCATTCCAAAATTGAATATTCGTTGAGAATGATAAGGTTTTATGTATTTGTTTTTCTAAATATTCACGTAATTTCTGGTAGGGTTTTGTTTCTATGTGTTCAAACCATTGTTTAGAAAAAAAGATAATAGATAAGTTCCAATCACCTAGTAATTCTTTTTGATAAAGATTTTTAAATAGTTCCCAATGATCGGTTGTTTTTTGTGGTGCTTTAACTTGTAAGCCATGCTTCCTTTGTATGCGTTGATAATTTTTAACTTTAGAAATTTTTGGCAGCATTAAGATAGATCGAGCGCCAGCAGAAAAACTCCATAAAAAGCGTGGATGGTGGGCAAATGTATTTTTACCTAAAACAGATAGCGTGCTCATCACTGTGCCAGGTGTAGCATATGTAAAAGGTGCAGGTGTTTCACGGTGTGGAAATGGTAAATAGAGTTCAACTATCTTATCTAGTACAAAGGCAACAGGATAAGTGCCATATTGGTAGTGTAAGTCTGCCTGGATCTGTTTAGGGATTTTTGGATTATCTAGTCGAACAAGTCCAGATTGCCCATCTGGCAGGTGTAGGTGCCCATTTTGGATATAAATTGAGCCATATGGGTATTGAGCCTTGTATAACCTAAAGTCATCAGGCGGGTTTATTTCGTCGATAATTTCAGCTAACTCTTTGTTTAACCTGAAAAAATCGGATTTAACATCTTGCCATGTGAGGCACTGAAGGTCCTTGTTCATAGATACACTATAACACCTTTTGCCTTGGAAATCACTAGTGAAAAAAGGGGGTAGAAAAACCCACGGCTTCAAGGCTATTATAAAAGGGTGTTCGATGTGATTTAATGCACACACTGTACATAAGGACATGTTGGTGATGTTCAATCATTCAACGGAGAAAAGTTATGAATAAGGTAATGGATTTAGGTATTGAATTGTTAAGCCAAGAACAAGCACATGATTTAGCTTTCTTTGAAGGTAAAGAGCTTACATTAGAGCAATTAGAAGTTTCCAATGCACCTGAAAATAAACTTGCTGCATTTAGAGCATTATTCGAAAAATAATTAGAATTTATCATACCAAAGAAGGTTATCTTTGGTATGTAAAAACTTTTATTTTCTACAACTCGTATACTTTCCTTGTGGGTCAAAAATCTTTGATTTTGGAAGGGGGTAGACGCTTTCCTATTTAAAATCATTTTATATTTTTCTAATTTATTCGTTTCTTAAGATAATTCTTTATCTACATAAATACCCTATAAAAAAACTTTACAGTGTGCAAAAAATGTGTTTATATACGCAAACTGTAAGAGATATAAAACTATTAAAGCGAATAGGTTAGGGTTTGTATATAAGTTAAAAAGTTTGGAGCGCATTTATAGGGCCTTACTCTTATTATTTTTTAACAAAACTTTAGGCGTTGGGAAATGCTATATAAAGTAACAAGGAGAGCGATATGTTGATTTTAACAAGACGATTGAATGAATCACTCATGATTGGAGACCAGGTTAAAATCACAGTTTTAGGTGTGAAAGGTTCGCAGGTGCGTTTAGGTATCGAAGCGCCTCGTGATGTTAGTGTGCATCGTGAGGAAATTTTCGAGCGCATCATTGCAGAAAAAGCAGCTGATGGTGTGATTGCAGACGAAGCTGAATAATTCTAAATAAAAATCTATGTTTATTAAAATACCTCTCAAGTTAGGGGTATTTTTTTATATTCCCTATCAAATAGAATCTATAATTAGTTGCATTAAATCTTTTAAAGTAATCATCATTGTATCTTTGGAGAGGTTAAAAGATTCTTCGCCACCAAAAACAATATATTTTTTTGTTGCGCTTAACTCATCGCAAATCCTATTAAAGTGTTTGTTGATTTTAGGGTTTGATCCAAATTTAATTTCAACGCACCAAATGTCTGAGTTGGGCATTATAATCACTAAATCAATTTCAGCGCCAGAAGCCGTACGATAATAATAGGGTTGTGCATTGCGTGGTAATACTGACAAAATATTTTCTATAACAAAGCCTTCCCAGCTTTTTCCTAAAACAGGGTTTGAAAGTAGGGCGTCATAATTATTTATATTTAATAGTTTATGTTGTATGCCACTGTCCCTAATATAATAGCGAGGTGATTTAATCATGCGTTTTTTTGCGTTTGTATGCCAAGGCTCAAGTCGGCGAATCAATAATAAATCAGTTAGGATGTCTAAATAATTGGTAACGGTTTTGTTATCAATTTCTAGATTGCTGGCTAATTTAGAATAGTTAAGTGCTTCGCCTTGCATATGAGCAATCATAGTCCAAAGGCGACGTAATCTTGTTGCAGGAATGTTGAAGCCCATTTGAGGAATGTCGCGTTCAAGGTAAGTTCTAATTAGATCTTCTAACCATTCCATCGCTTGCTCATTATCTGCAGATAAGTAACTGTCAGGAAAGCCGCCGCGAACCCATAAAGTTTTAGTGGTATTTGGATTTGCTCTGATTTCAAAAATATTGAGGCCGCTCATTTGCATATATGTGATGCGCCCAGCCAAGCTTTCTGCAGATTGGCGCATTAAATCCATTGAAGCTGAGCCTAGTAATAAAAACTGGCCTGTTTTGAACCCATTCTCTCGGTTGTTATCAATAATGCCGCGTAATGCCATAAATAAATTAGGTGAACGTTGTAGTTCATCTATAATCACTAATTTGCCTCGCTGAGAGCTTAGAAATGTCTCAGGATCGCTTAATTTAAGTAGATCAGAGGGGGATTCTAGATCTAGGTAGATTGCATCTATGTGCTTAATAAGTGATTTAGCTAGTGTAGTCTTGCCCACTTGTCTTGGGCCAAGCAGGGCTACGGCTGGCATACGAGCAAGGTTCTTTTTTAATTTTTCTGTAAGGTATCTGTGTAACATACCTTGTATTTTAGGAATCAAACTCCAAAAATGCAAGGTATATTTATGTATTTGCAAGTGCTTGTTTCCAACTAACAATGGGTTGCACTATTCTTCAGGGATATAGCTAATTCAGCAGTTGTTTAATGCCCCTTAAGTTGGGGGTGTTTATTATGGAGTACATTTCCTTATTTTATGCTAGGGTTTTCTTGATATACGTTTGGGTCAATAGGTTGGTTTCTTTGATTCTTATTTTTATAGAGACCAGAAAAGCTATAAGCTGTTCCCCTTCTTTTATTTGCTCTTATTTTTTCATGAGCTATTTGTGGTAACTTATCTTGTTCGCCTAGCCCTGTTCTCATGTGCTTAAAAATATCATCTTGTGTTTGTCTATCTCTAGTATAGACTCTTACTTCGCCATAAGGATTTAAGTCTAAGCCATTTTGATTGTTTTTAAGGCCGCTATCAACTAAGAAAACAACTTTAATGTTTTTATCAGAAAAGCATTGTCTAAGAGCTAGTTGAATTTGTAACTGCGTTGCGCTGGTATAATCTAATAAAACAATATTTGGTTTTGCAGCATCTAAGCTTTGCTGTAATGTTTTATTATTGGCTGCATTGGATGAATTGCAGTGGTTGAGATCAAAATGTAAAATGCTGGATCCTATGGTTGCATTAACTTTATCAAGCGCGGGTTGTTTAGTTTCTACTAATTTTAATGCGTCGGCAACTTCATAATACATTTGTTTGATTTCTTGGGTGTATTTCTTGTGCCCTTGGCTGAGTAGGTAAGATAAAATAGTATATTGAGCAATTAGGATAGCTTTCATGCCTGAGCAAACGCGCAGCTTTTTATGTAAGAAATGATGAGTTGTTTTCTTGTGTTTTGCTTTTCGTGGTCTTAGTATTTGAGCTTGTTTTTTTTCTTCATCAATATCTGTCAAATCACCCTCGCACTCCGAGTCGCTGCCATAATCTGGTTCTTCAGTTGGTGTTGTGCTGCCACGAGCTGTTTTGGAAAATTCTGTACCGGCATGCTCAAGCTCAGCATATATGGCATGGTCAGGTCTTTGTGTTGAAAACCCTTCAAATAATAATTTTGTTATATGATCAAAATTTTTATCATTGTCATAAAATCGCTTGAAAGACAAGTTTTTAAAAACTCTTTTGGGTTGTTTTAATTGTTCGTGTATTTTTGAATAATTCATTGAGGCCGTTTCGCCATATTCCATGCACTTGATAAGCTTGGTGAGTGCATCTTGAATAGGGGTGTTTGAATTCGATAAAATTGATTCCAAAACTTTACTGGCAAACCAGTCGGTTGTTCCCTTTTCTCTAAAGGAGGCAGCTAAAACGGAGTTGCCTAATGTGTCGCCATAAGATCTTAGGATGTCCCAAATGCTTTTATTTGCAAGATTTACAAGCCGCATAGTTGATGAGCCTTTTCTCCCTTTCTCTTTGTTAATGGCTTCAAATTTTTCATGGAGTTCTTTTAATCTAGCTTCAGATTCTTCGGCTGTTTTGTAGCAACGTATATCCCTTAAACTATGGTATCTATTGTTGGTTGATATTTTATCTTTTAACTTTTTGGCATTATATCGCCTGATTGTTTTATGAAAGGCATTATCTAAGCTGGCATTTTCTTGCTCTTTATTGGCCATGTTATTGATAAGTTGGTTTAATTGATGTAGGGCTTTGCCAATTAATTTAGCATAACATTGAGGTATGATCCCTGTGTTGATTCGAAAAGTATTGTTGGTTTGGCATACGCTTGGGCTGTTGTGACCAAAGCTTGCTCGTAATACCATTTCAATGGGTATATTTGCCTTGAAGGCTTCAGCATTTACCAATGCGATTAAGCAGCTAATAAGTAGCTTTTGAAATGGCTTAGGGTGCTTAGACCAATATTTTGCCGCTTCAGTTTTAGTTTCCATCGGGTTTAAAATAGGCAGTGAAATTAATACACAAGGGTATTGGTTTTCTACATAAACAATTGGACGCCAATCATGTTTTTCTTTAGCCCGAGGTTTTCTTACTTTTTGTTGATTAGTTTGATGTTCTGAAAAGCTTTTTGCAACAAGTTTTGCCATTTCGTGGCGATAAAGTAAGGAGTGATCACGAATATTTTGTAATCCTTCTTCTGCTTGCTTCTCTAGTGTAAATGCATTTTGATATGTTTTTAAGCTAAATGGTGAGTGAATATTGCCACTATGTGCAGAGTAAGATTGTGTGTTGGGTCTCTTTTTGGTGCAAGGACTGGAAAATTGAGTACTCTTGCGCCCACCCGCAACTGAAAACATTCTGCATGATTCGCTGCGATGATAGGTTGAAAAATATTTAGGCTCCTTCATTGCAAAAGCAGAGCTATCATCAAATTGTTTATGGCTCTCGCTTCTTGAAAAATAGCGAATATCAGTGATCATATCTTTAGGCTGGTAAGTAATTTTTTGTCCTTCTATATGAGGTTGGGGATTTTGTTTTTTTAAAAAAGCCTGAATTCTGGCTAATTCGAATTTAGCATCTGAATTATTTTGTTGCTGTTTTAGTTGTGATTCGGCTTCTTCTAGGCGTCCAATATTTTTTTTATTAATGGCTCGCGTAATCATGCCTTTAAAGATACGTAGATCATAATCTAAGTTATAAATTCTTTTAGTTAAATCCTGTAATGTTAGTGTAACGTTCATGGCTTGCTCATAAAATATAACCTACTATTAACAACAAAAAGATTTTTTGATGGTGGTATTGTTTTGAAGAGTTAAAGTTTCGTTATCTAGAATCTCTTCAGGTTCTGTATTAAAAGGCCACTTAACTTCGGATGCTCTTTTATGACAGGGAAACAGGCAGTCAGAAGTGATAATAAGGGTAGTGTGTTCTAGTGAGGTATAAGCATGAAGCTCAAGGTCATCTATCTTATTTTTTGCATACCATGTTTGAATTTCTTTGGGTGTAGTCTCTAGGTTGATTGTTTGTGCTGTATACGTGTGATTATTGTTTTTTGTGATGCAATACCATGTTGTTGCTGCTGCTGATTTTGCAAATAAATAAATTTCATTCATAACAGGGCCTTATATTTATAAACTAATTTTTGTTTAGTGTGTCTTAAGAATTGTCTGCTGCTCATAAAGCCAATCTAGCGCGGCTTTTGGGTTAAGTTCACCTAAATCCATATTGCTTAAGCTATCTAATACAGCTTGCAGAGCAGGATCTAGTGCAGGCGCTGGTGGCGCAGGCGCAATGAGATCCATTTGTTTGGTGCCTATATTTACAGAGTTGGTTGGCTGTTGTTTGAGTTGCGCTAATTTAGTTTTGGCTGCTTGTAAAATAGGTGCAGGCACGCCGGCTAATTGCGCTACTTGTAAACCATAACTTTGGGTGGCGGCACCGGATTGTAGCTGATACATAAATACAATCGCATCATGGTGCTCTATGGCGCTGAAATGTTGATTCATCATATGAGTGTGTGAATCGGCTAATTGAGTTAATTCAAAATAATGGGTGGCAAACAAAGTTAATGCACCCACTTGTTCAGCTAAATGTTTGGCAAAAGCATAAGCTAACGATAGACCATCTGCAGTGCTTGTACCACGACCAATCTCATCCATTAAAATAAGTGAGCGCGATGTTGCTTGATGCATAATGGCTGCAGCTTCGGTCATTTCAACCATAAAGGTTGATTGACCTTGGCTAACGTTGTCGCCAGCACCAATGCGTGTAAAGATGCGATCAAATGGACCAAAGCAGGCGGACTGCGCTGGCACAAAACTTCCGATATGCGCTAAAATAAGCATATGCGCAACTTGGCGCATATAGGTTGATTTACCGCCCATGTTTGGACCAGTAATGAGCATTAAAGTTTCTTGGCCTGCCATATGTGTAGCGTTAGGAATAAAAGGTTTGCTTAATAATGATTCCACAACTAAATGACGACCTTGTTCGATATGCATGCCAGGTTGTTCGCTAAAAATAGGCGCTGCTAAATTTAAACGTTCGCCTGCAATGCTTAAAGAGCACAAGCAATCGGCATAAGCAATGGCTTGTGACATCTTTTGTAATGCTGGTAAATGACTTTGTAAAAAACGAATTAAATCAGCATAAAGAATTTTTTCTCGTGCAAGGGCTGCGCCACGACTGGCTAAAACTTTTTCTTCAAAACTTTTAAGTTCATGACTGATAAAGCGTTCAACATTCTTTAGGGTTTGACGGCGAATATAGTGATCGGGTGCGCGTTCACTTTGCGCGCGCGATATTTCAATATAAAAACCATGTACGCGATTATAGCCTACTTTTAAAGAGCTTAATCCAGTTGCTTCGCGTTCTTTAATTTCAAGATCATCTAAAAACTGCTGGCAATCTTGACTTAATCCTCTTAGCTCATCCAACTCGCTATCATAGCCTTCAGCAATAACACCACCTTCACGTAATACGACAGGTGGATTGTCTTTAACAGCAACGTCTAACCGATTTGTGATATCGTCTAAGCCATGGCAATTATTTTTTAGGCTTTCCCATAAGGGGTTTTGTTCTGGAAAATGTTCTAAGATGTTGGGTAAAACTTGCATGCTTAGTTTTAATTGTGAAAGATCTCGCGGGCGAGCGCTGCCTAAGCCAACACGCGCAAGAATACGTTCGCAATCGGCAATGGCATTGAATGATTCTTTGAGTGCCTCAGCTTTAAAGGCATTGTTTAAATCGACAATCGCTTGTTGTCTTTTTAAAATAGCGTCATGCTGCGCTAACGGTTGACATAACCAGCGTTGTAATTGACGATGTCCCATAGGGGTTGCAGTATGATTAATGCAGCCAAATAAACTGTGTTGTTTAGGTTTGTCTTTATTGGGAATTAATTCTAAATGATCACAGGTCGCGGCATCCAAAATTAAGTAACGCTTATCATCATGTTTTTTAATATGCTGCAAATGATGTAGTGAATCACCTTGCGTATACTGTAAATAAAGTAGTAAGCCACCTGTTGCACAAACAGCCGCATCATCATTTTGAAGATCTAGCGCTTGTAAAGAAGCGCAATGATATTGGCTGCAAACTGTTTTAGTGGCATGCTCATATTCAAATTCCCAAGCAGGGCGTGTTGCAAAAGAACAGCTTAAAGTTTTTTGTTCTAGATATTTTTGTATGGCATCGTAATAGTCGCTATCATCCGCTAAAATAATTTCTTTTGGCTGTACGCGTGCAATATAATTTAAAACTTCTTCTAAAGTATTTAGGGTTAAAACAAATAGCGTACCTGCGCTTACAATGCATTGTGCGATGCCAAATTGATCTTTTGTATTGGTAATAGCTAATAAGGTGGCATCTTGATGATCGGGCAATAGCGCCTCATCACTTAAAGTGCCAGGTGTAATAATACGAGTCACTGCGCGTTTAACTGGTCCTTTCTGTGTTTTATCGGCTGCTTCCATTTGTTCGCAAATAGCAACGGATTTACCAAGTTTAACTAGTTTAGCCAAATAATTTTCTGCGGCGTGATAGGGCACACCTGCCATTGGGATGGGTTCGCCATCACTTTTACCGCGCTTGGTTAAAGTAATATCTAATAGCTGAGCAGCTTTAACAGCATCATCAAAAAATAATTCGTAGAAATCACCCATACGATAAAATAAGAGTTTGTCTTGATGATCGGCTTTGATGGACAAAAATTGTTCCATCATCGGTGTGTGTTTTGGCTTAGCGGGTTTCATTTAGGCACCTATTCCTATATTATTAGTTTCCGGCTCTGGGGCGATAGCATAACAAGACTTTTGATTCTATAAAAGAGGTAACCGTGGTCACACTTTCACAAATGGCATGTATAGACACCTGTGTTCAAGAGCTGATGGCTTATTGTATGGATCATCATATTCGCGTGGCAGTGGCTGAATCGTGCACTGGTGGCATGGTTTCTGCCGCTTGTACTAATATCTCTGGTGCTTCCAATTGGTTTGATCGCGGCTACGTGTGCTACAATAACCGCGCCAAAAAAGAGCAGCTGGGTGTGTCGACTTCACTATTAGCAGCTTTTGGTGCAGTCAGCGAACAAGTTGCATCGTCATTAGCCATAAATGCATTAGATAAAAGCCGTGCGCATGCCGCGTTATCCATTACAGGTTTTGCAGGTCCAGCTGGTGATCATGATAATCAGCCCGTAGGCACAGTCTTCTTTGGTTTTGCTAGTCATCAACAACCCAAAGGTGTAGTCTTGCACGCTCATTTTCAGGGTGATCGTGAAGAAGTGCGTGAAAAGGCAACTATGGAAGGCTTACGTTTTTTATTAAGACAACTTAAAATAGATCAGCATAATAAACATAAATAAGGTCATTATGAATCGTATTTTTTTAACCATAATTTTACTCATTTGTTCTAATACTTTTATGACATTCGCTTGGTATGCGCACTTAAAAAATTTAGCATCCAAGCCTATTGTCATAGCTATTGTAGTTAGCTGGTTAATTGCTTTCTTTGAATATACTTTTCAAGTGCCAGCTAATCGTATTGGTTTTGAGCAGGCACATCTAAGTCTTGGTCAGCTAAAAATCATGCAAGAAGTGATTACACTTTCTGTATTTGTACCATTTGCTGTTTTTTATATGGGGCAAAAACTTAGCTGGAATTTTCTTTGGGCGGGGTTTTGCATGCTAGGTGCAGTCTTTTTTATGTTTCGTGGGTAAGGGAAAAATCTGATCGGGAGAGTCAAAATCTTTGATTCACTGCACAATACCCACTCTCCCCTTGAGGGGTTTTTGTGGAAGCAAAAACGGGTGGCAGGATGGCCACCCTGGGTAACGAGATTTTTCAGGAGAAAAAGCGTAGGCGGGTCAAAATCTTTGATTAACTGCACAATGCCCACTCTCACCTTGTGGGAGAGTCAAAATCTTTGATTTTGGAGAGGGGGAATATAATATAGATATTTCCTATCATTACTCTAAAAAACACCTATTAGCATCTATCGTAAAAAAGCGGTATAGTAACTTCATCAAATCAACAAACACAAGGAAATGCTCATGTCTCAAACAACACAACAACTATTAGAAAAACTCTTGGCTAATACGTTCGTACTATCTTTAAAAACAAAGAACTTTCATTGGAATGTGAAAGGCCCTAACTTTTTCAGCCTGCATAATATGTTTGAAGAGCAATACACAGAGCTTGATACTGCTATTGATGATATTGCTGAAGGCTTACGTCAGGGTGGTGACATCGTGCCAGCTACTTTAAAATTTTATGATGAAACAGCTGATATTCAATCTGCCGATGGCAATATCTCGGCGAATGATATGGTTAAAGCGTTAGCATCAGATCACCAATTAATGATCGATGGCTTAGAAAGCGCCTTAACCAATGATGATTTAGCTTTAACACCTGGCCAAGAAGATATGCTTGTGTCACGTTTAGGTTCACACAAGAAAACGCATTGGATGTTAGCCAGCTCTGTAGGTTAATTATATTTTGCCCCGGACGTAAAAGGTATTCTGGGGCAGTTTTGTTGTATCAAAAAAATTGCTCTTTCCCACCCATGGGCGCCTTCTTGCATCAAGCAAGCATTTATTTGCAACCTATGGGCAGCTACCTCTTGATTGCTTAACTCTAAAATATTCTGCTAAATTTAAACTTAAGTAGCTGGTTTCCTTTTTCTAACAAACTGCTATACTTACCACCAATTCCCAACATCGGGGCGTGGCGCAGCCTGGTAGCGCACTTGCATGGGGTGCAAGGGGTCGCAGGTTCAAATCCTGCCGTCCCGATTCTTACTTTGATACCTTTAGCTTGGCAAGCTGTTAGTATAATGCCTTATGCATCTGAATTCCTTGGTGACTCATATTGCACATCTTATGGACATAGTGTATAACGTTTATCTTGATAATATATGAAATTATAAATAAGTGATTATTATGCACTTAAGAAAGATAATGGGTGGATGGCTATGAGATTGCAAAAAAATGTTTCCTATTGGCAGGGAGTGATTGATCCGACAAGGCTGATTGATGATGAGCAGCATGGTGCAGTTATCAGGGCAAAGCTAGAAATGCTAGCCCAAGGTTGTAGCCAATCAGCTAATCTAGATTTAAAAAGTAATGGCATCTACGGTATCCGATTAAATAAAAAGCATCGATTGTTTGTGATCACTTATCATTATGGGGGGCAATCTTGTTTATTGTTGCTTGGTGTCGATACTGAGCATAATTATAAGAAAAATGTTTTCTTTCGTCCGCGTGGTTTGGCCAATTTTATAGAAAAACATCTTGTTTATGCTGACCCAAAAATTCAGCCACTACAGCATTTTATCGAGGAAGTGGTTGGTGGTGTCAGTGTTGCGCCGCAACCGCCTGTGTTTGAGCTTTTTGATGAGTTTCATCAAGTGGGTGCTGATCCTTATGTGATGTTAACTGAAAAGCAAGCGGATATTGCTACTCGGGCAGTGTTACCGGTTGTGGTTCGTGGGGTGGCAGGATCTGGAAAAACATTGTCTGTCATGTTATTAATGGCGAACCAAGCAAGCATATTAGCTGGTTCTGTTCAAGCAGGTGCGCGGCAACCCATCGTACGCTTAGTTTGTAAGTCTGGGGCATTGGCAAACAAAACAGAGCATGATTTTTATGCGGCGAACCCTGAAGGTGTTGCTGGCGTTAAGGTTGAATTTAAGGCTTATGCTTCATTATATCAGGGTGATGCGCAGCCAGTTGATTTTACTCATTTTGAAAAATGGCTAAAAGTGGTTTCTTTTGTAAGAAAGCAAAAAGGTATTTCTAAATATTCGGCTATCAATAAAAGTGTTGAGGTAATAGCTAAGCATTGTTTTGAATTGCAATATATTGATAAAAAAAATCCTAATATTGCTAGAGTTATTTATAACGAATTTAAAATTGTAGCGTGTAATGCAGAAGCTTATTGTGATCATGCTTTTGGTAAGCGACAGTGTCGTATGCAAATACTTGAGGCAAAAAAAGCTGTTGTCACTATATTTAATGCTTATTTGCAGAATCTAACCAAACCAGGCATGCCAAAAATTGATTTTAATATCATGGTATTTGAAATGCCAGAAGAGCTGCATTGTGATGCGCTTATTGTTGAAGAAGGACAATTGGTCACAGGTAAGATGTTGGAAACGATGTTGCTTGCACTTAAAAATAAGCGACAAGTGTTGATGAGTTGTGATACACACCAAGCTACTACTGATATTTTGTCACTCAATATGCACTTGGTTCGCCAAAATTTTATTAAGTTTGGTTATGGCGGTGATATCGCTGAGATATGTTTGGATGAGAGTTTCCGGATATCTAGTCATGTTGCGCAAATGGCAGATAATGCTTTAGTAAGCATGAATCAAGTGATTGATGGAGTGACAGAAGCAGGTTTGTATACAAGTGTTAAAATGCCAATAGCTGAAAGTGTTGCTAGTGGACATGTGGTATGGATTAAAGATGAAGCGCAGACAGATCAGAAGAGGTTACAGCGGCTAGCCAGTCAACCAACTACTTTGGTTGTGGCTGCAGATGCTGAGCATTGTGAGCAAGCGCGTGAACAGTGGGGTGAACATATTAATGTTCAGTCAGCTTATGATTGCGGTGGTTTAGAGTATTCTACTGTGATTATTCATAGCTTACCAAAAATAAAATTAAAAAGAAAAACAATGGCGCAGAGCGCTAATGAAGGTAAAAAAGCATCGCGCCCTAAAGATTTTTTGGCGCCGTTCCGTTATGAGCAAGAGATATTATTATGGCGTTTGCTTTATACGATGACTACTCGCTCATCCGATCAATTAGTGGTGTTAGGCAAGCATCCTATGTATGGTGTTTTCGAGGCATATCAAGAAGCAGCAGAGAATCAAATACGCATAAAACCGTTATCACCAAAACAGGAAATGCAAGCTTGGTTAACTATAGTAAAAGATGATTTGTATGAGGGTCGCGCTGATTTAGCATGTCAAAAATATGCAATACATAAGTTACACTTATTAACTGACTGTGACTTTGAGGTCTTTCAATACCAATGTTTTCCTGAGCTTGTTAAACCTATCAACGAAGAGACTGGGTTTGTAAAAGCTCCTGCTGCTGATGTTGATCCTAAGAAAAAAGAGGGTGGTGTTACAAAAGCAATGACGGTTCAAAATGTTACGCCAACGTTACCATTGCCACTAGAGTTGAAACATTCTGGCGGTAGGAGGAAAAAACCAAAAGCAAAACGGGGTAAATCTAAACCACATAAAACTAATGTGTCTCAAGCTGAGGTTGTAAAAGCTGCGCCACTCAATTATGTTGTGGAATATAAGGTTAAAAGAAAAACCTGTTCTGTTAACTTTTCTATGGCAATGGGGAAGAAGGATCTGAAACAGCTAAATAAACCACCCAAAGAGTTACTGAAGAAAATATGCAGCCATCACGTGTTAGCTTTATTGTCTTTGCACCATTTTGAGGAGAGTGATCGTCTCCTTGGTCGCATATGTGGTAAAGATCCAATGGAGATTGTTCAGTCATTTTTAAAAAAGAAGTTGGATTGCTTAATCGGGTTAGAAAAATCTGATATTGCACTGCCTAAAACATATAAAGTTAATAGTTCATCAATATTCTTTTCGTTAATAACATGCTACGCTAATTTTGAATTTTTCTATGAACCATTAGGGCAAGCTTCAACCATAGCCTTATTATCACTTTTTTGTGCTCAGTATGATAGCTCAAATATTGCAGATAACATACCCATGGAAGTCAATGTCATTCGTTTTATGTTATCTCATGGCTATTATGATTTTGTGGATGCTTGGATGGCACATAACCAGTTCACTGATGATATTTTTAATAAGCCTAAATGGTTTAACTGCATGACTGAGCATGCTGAGCCAGAAGATTTAAAATATGCATTAGAAAAGGTCAGTGAAACTGATTCGCTGTTGAGTGGCGATTTTCCTCCGCTTAAGTGTGTATTTCACCGTGCTAGACGTAACTTTCCTGAAAATGCTGAGATTATGTTGCAACATATTAGCCGATGGTCAAATAAACTTGATAGAAGCCAATATTTAAACTTGGCTATTGAATATGGCTTATTGGGTGCAGTGAAACATCTTGTTGAGGAAAAGGGTGCTGATATAAATACGAGTATAAAGCAAGCCTTAAAATCAACCACCGTTGAGGTGCTTCAATATCTTATAGATGCAAAAGCGAATATACATGATAAGAGTGGGCTCTATCTTTGTAATGTGATTAAAGACGTTCAAGGCAGCGAGAATATTCAAAAGAAATTAGACATACTCCTAATGGCCAAGGCTGATCCAAATTGGCAGCCGACGGACCCCTTGACTTTAGATAATTGGTGTCCACTGCGTGAGGCAGCAAAATCTGGCCAGAGTGACGTAGTTGCTTTGTTATTGGCACATAAAGCCCGCGTCATGCCCGACAAAAACCATGCACAATCACCATTAACACTTGCGATTGAGCGAAGGCATGAGCCGATAGTAAAGCAATTATTAGAGGCTAATGCACTACTAGATAATAGTCAGCAAATATTGCTGGACCTACTGCAAGCTCATCAGAAGCAGTATGGTATTTTGAAATTGTTGCTTGATGCTAAAGCCGCTATCAATGAGTGTGATGTTTTTTATCCTGATACTCAAGTTAGAAGAAGATCATATCTGGGAACAGCAGTTTATTATGATGATATAAAAGCTTTGCAATTACTGGTGACTGCGAAGGCGAATATCAATCGAGCACCTGATAATAAAAAGATAGTAACAAACGCTTGGAGTAGTAGACTAAAACCAGAAATACTGCCCTTGCTTTGTGATGCTGGTTTCAATGTAAATCAACCATTGAGGCAAGCTAAAAATCGTGCCATGTTTAATTTATTGAATCAAGCTGTTTCACAAGGTGATATGGATGGTATGAAGCTGTTGTTTGCATGCAAGGCTGACCCAAATGGTGAAGAGTGTGAACCGCCTATTTTTGATGCGCTAGAGTTTCAGCAAGCTAGTCCCGAATTTTGTCAGCAACTTATCAATGCTAAAGCCGACGTTAATATTAAAAATCAGCGTGGTCAGACTGCTTTAGATATGGCAGTCAATCAAGGGCACAAAAAAATGGTACAAATACTGATGTCAGTAAATGCTCAAGCGAGTATGAGCGCAATAGGTTTTAGTGCTATGATGAGTGTTATCTCGAGGCGCGGCGGGTTCTTTAATTCCGAGCCTGATTTGTCGCTATTGTTGTATGCGAAAGCTGATCCTAATCAGCGTGAGGTTGGCTCAGATTCTCGAGTGCCACTATGTGTCGCTATTCAGCAAGATAACCTTGGTGCAGCAGAGTTGTTATTGCAAGCGAAAGCTGATCCGCATCTATCGGGGCCAAGCCAGAGTCTTTTGGAATATGCTTTATGGAGTGTTGCTCAAAAGTTTCAAACTAGCACAACTAAGCATTATTTTGATGAGCGCTTAAGTGATTTGGTGGGGATCGTGCAGCTACTTATTCAGGCTAAGGTGAACCCTGGTCAAGCCATTAAAGGTGCTAATGGTGATGCTAGATATACATTGAACAAAATACAGGGTATGCAGAAATCAACAAGCATAAAAAAATTTACAGATGCGATGCACTTACGCTTTAACAGATTAGAAAAGAGTAAAGTGGGTGGTCAATCAGAGGCTAAAGCAACAGTAAGTGGTGATAGTCGAGGGCCTTAAAAAGCAGGGCTTAGTGCATCTGTATCGCCATAGACTCCAATTTCAACACGTCGTAAGCCAGCATCTGATTCTTCATGTAGCAACGGATGGTAGTGCAAGGGGTCGCAGGTCCAAATCCTGCCGTTCTGATGCTTTATTAGGCTCTTGGTTTATAAGTTTGCTGCAAATGCGCTTTGATATAATCTAAATTAGTTGGGCTAATTTCTTTATCTGTCATTAAATTATTAAACGGTGCTTCATTATCTAAGGTGCAAAAAGAAGCTATAGAGGTTCGCGGTTTATTTGGTTCTACAATAACGCGGTGTAATAATGGTTTGACGTTGTGATCGGTCCATTCGGCTAAGCCATCACCAATCTGTAAAATTACATGCCCAGGTGGGGTTTGTGTTGCTATCCATTCATCATTAACGAATGCTTCTAATCCAGGTGCTGGCGCCCACAATACGGTTAATAACGCGGCATCTGCGTGTGCAGGTAATCTATCAGGTTGTGTATCTTGAGGTAGGTAGTGAATAATAGATAGTGTATTATTGTAGTTTGTAAAGCAATGCTGATATTTTTCTGCTGGTATTTTCAGGCTGTTTAAAATAGCGGTTAAAGCTTTTTGCAAAATATCGTTTTTTAAATAAGCTCGAGTAATTTGAATAGCTTCATTAACGGCTGACATAATCTCGTTTTCTGGTGCGCCGCCGCTATTGATATATCGTTCAATATCGTAACCTGAAGCAGACTGGTTTAAATAGCCGTCATAATTATCTGGTGTTTTAGGCTCTTTAAGCTTTTCTTCCAAAGGCAAAGCGAAAAACATATCACTAGTCTTTTTAATCAATTGAAAGTTTTGTTCTATTTCTTCTGGAATAGCGATAAAACAGCCGCCAACATTTTTAAGTTGTTCGATGGATTCGGTAGAATTTAAGTTGATGGTTGGCAGAGTCATGCGCAGCAACACCTCGGGGTTGGTGGGTCTATGTCTTCATTCCATTGTACATACTCGTCATGGGGAAGTGCAATACCGTTAAAAGGTGAAGGGCATTCTAGAGGGGTGTAAGTGGATTTGGATATGAGGCGAGGATTGCCACTTGCATTCTTCTGAATAAATAATTGATGGTATGCAAGCAATGGGGTTGCTTCGCTCACTGGTGACCGCATCTTTCTATGTTTAATCCGTATGTTTTGTACCTTTGTTAGTTCGTTTCGTAATTTATATTGTTGCAGGTATTTTGGGATAGGCTTTTTCATTAATATAAGATTAAGGCAACGGTAGCTGCCTTTCTTGTCATGATCTAGGAAATAGTAGCTTATCTTGCCGTTGCAGGCCTCTTTAATATATATCGTAGCTGGGTATTTCATAATAAAAACCATTATATTAATTTGTTATAGATTGATATAATAATTATTTATTTGGATAATGCAACTAATGAAGCAAAAAATAATTATTATCACCGGCGCAAGTTCCGGTATTGGCAAAGCATGCGCTCAAGCTTTTAGTGCTGTAGGCTATCATTGTTTATTATTAGCGCGTCGCTTGGAATTAATGCAGGCTTTAGATTTGCCGCATGCGATATGTAAGTCTGTCGATGTTACTGATGCTAAAGCTGTAAAAGAGGTTGTCGATAGCATTGATCTAGAAAAATATAATATTGACTGTTTGATTAATAATGCTGGATCTGTTTTGGCTGGTCACTATTCCGATACGGATGGTGCGGCTGAAAATGCGATGGTCGATTTAAATATCAAAGGTGTTTTAAATTGTACTAAAATGGTGGCGCCGTTGATGCAGAAAAACAAACAAGGCACCATTATTAATGTAAGCACCATTGGTGATCGTCAGTTTGCCGTCGGTGTTGCCGCTGTTTATTGTGCTACTAAAGCTGCGATCAAGCAATTTACCCAATCACTGCACATGACCTATAAAGACGACAATATTCGTTGCTGTACGATAGCGCCGGGTGATGTCGATACACCTATCTGGGAAGGCAAAGAGCTGCCTGATTTTCGTAAAAATCCTACGCCAGCCTTGCAACCAGAAGCTGTAGCTAAAGCTATTCTATGGGCATATCAGCAACCCCAAGATATTTGCGTACGAGATTTAGTGCTGACAACTACGCAAAGTTCTGCTTAATACTATCAATGACATAGCAGGGACTTGTTTAGTAGTATTTACGGGGTGTTATTTCTCTGCAAAACAGTGCATAATGGGATCTACTGTTACACGATGTGGGGGGCTGCTAGTCAAGTAGCTTATCGTGTTAAGACTTTAAACAATCGGGGATCTTGAGGCTTTATCGCTTCAATGGTCTTTTTATACGTGAAAAATGGAGAATATTATGAGTGATAAAGAAAAAGCCTTAGCAGCCGTTAGAGCCCAAATCGAGAAACAGTTTGGTAAAGGTGCTGTGATGTGTCTTGGTGATGATTCTGTAGATAACAGTATCGATGTGGTCTCAACCGGTTCAATTGGATTGGATATTGCCCTTGGCATAGGTGGGTTGCCGCGTGGTCGTATTGTTGAAATTTATGGGCCAGAAAGTTCTGGTAAAACAACGCTAACCTTGCAAGCTATTGCGGAATGTCAAAAGCAAGGTGGTACTTGTGCGTTCGTAGATGCGGAGCATGCTTTAGATCCTTCTTATGCTTCGAAATTAGGTGTAGAGATTGACGACTTAATGGTGTCTCAGCCAGATACGGGTGAGCAAGCCTTAGAAATTACCGATATGCTAGTGCGTTCAGGCGGTATTGATATGGTTGTTATTGATTCGGTGGCAGCATTAACACCGAAAGCTGAAATTGAAGGCGATATGGGTGATTCTCATATGGGCTTACAAGCACGTTTGATGTCGCAAGCACTGCGCAAACTAACTGCTAATATTAAGCGCTCCAATACATTGGTTATTTTCATTAACCAAATTCGTATGAAGATTGGTGTGATGTTTGGTAGTCCTGAAACAACCACGGGTGGTAATGCCTTAAAATTCTATTCTTCAGTGCGTTTAGATATTCGTCGTATTGGTGCGGTGAAAAAAGGTGATGAAATTATTGGTAATGAAACGCGTGTTAAAGTAGTGAAAAATAAAGTGGCACCGCCGTTTAAGAAAACTGAATTTACTATTTTATATGGTGAAGGTATTTCACGTGAAGGTGAGTTGCTTGATTATGGTGTCAACATGGACTTGGTGAAAAAAGCAGGTGCATGGTATAGCTATCAAGGTGAAAAAATTGGCCAGGGCCGTGATAATTCTCGTTTGTTTTTAAAAGACAATCCTGAAATTGCTGCTGAGATTGAGGCACAAATTCGTGCTGAATATCTTGGTGCAAAGACAGAAGCTGTTGAAGAAGAGCTTACTGCTGAGTAGGGTTGAACACTGTCATCCCAGACGGCGTTGTTGCACCAAATGAAACCACTCTCCCCTTGTGGGAGAGTCGAAATCTTTGGTTAACTACTTAACCACTACTCTCCCCTTGAGGGGCGTTGTTGCATAATGCAGTTTAATCATATATTGCCCCCAAAATTAATGGGTTTTTTCAAAAATTTGGTCTAATCATTCTGTTAAGTATATGGCACTTAATGGCCACTTCA
>Ga0213839_1000430_pt1 | contig 54816 bp, 36 predicted proteins | sample SWPATP21_FD_160075 | JGI IMG/M metagenome (GOLD analysis project Ga0213839, IMG submission 160075) | Coastal seawater microbial communities from Marineland, Florida, United States - SWPA TP2 #1 | ecosystem: Environmental > Aquatic > Marine > Coastal | place: USA: Florida | collected 2016-08-14
CCTGGTTGGTGGTCGCGATCTGCACCGGCCTCGCGTACAGCGTGTTCGGTATCCTCTCGCTGGTGTTCATTATGGTGCTCAAGCGCGGCGATCCCGTCCTGTGGCTGGTCGGCCAGGCCTCGGCGGTGGTCGGGGGTGCCTATTTTCCGATCGAGGTGCTGCCCGAGTGGCTCCAAGCTCTGTCATGGGCACTGCCCATGACCTACGCCTACGACGCCATGCGTGCGACCCTGCTGACCAACGCCTCCATCTTCGACGTCGGCGGGCAGCTCACTTTGTTGCTGGGCTTCTCGGCTATCGGTCTGCCCATCGCCATCTGGACCTGCCAGCGCGCCATCGACCGTGCCCGACTCGACGGCTCGCTCGGGTCGTTCTGACGCAGGCGGCTACTCGACGCCCAGGAGAGCCTCGGCCGCGAGCTGGGCCCGCACCTGGTCGGACTCGGCCTCCCAGTCGGGGACCGCGAAGGCGAGCTCGTCTCGACAGAACGCCCGCCATTCCTCCCCATGGGGGGTGAAGAGGACCTCGTCCTCGTCGAAACAGCCGTTGCGAACCGACAGGTCTTCCCGTACGAACACCACCGCGTCAGCATCGAGACCGGCGGCGGCCGGAGACGCAGCAGCTTCCCAGCCCGCGAACGCGCGGAGGCGGGCGATCGGGTAGGCCTTCTGGTACACGGGCATGGGAACTCCTCTCGACGGATCGAGCTATCCGATCCGATCCGACTGTGCCGCGTCGAGCTCCGTGGCCCACCGACCGACCAGGTCGACGAGTTGCTCCTGAGCCCACAGCGGCGTGAACACGTGATCCACGTGAGGCAGGAACTCGACACGGTGCCTCGGGAACGGCTCCAGCGCCTCGCCGTTCGCCCCATACAGGAGCTGCAACAGGTCCCAGGTGAAGCTTCCCTCAGAGTAGATCCGCAGAAGCTGGACTCCCCGCGTCTGGAGTCGAGCCAACTCGGCCGGCGGCCGTGGCGTGCTGGGCTCGGCCGTCTTCTCCAGGGGCTTTCGCAGCGCACGCTTGAGCGTCCGCCCCACCGCACCCATGTCGCTCTGGAGCGTGAGAAGACGCTTCCAGCTGCCTTTGTCGAACATCCGCCCCTTGTAGAAGCGCGCCTGGATCCGCTCCTGGGCCTCGGCCAGACGCTGGGCGGTCATGTCCGCCTCGGCAAAGCCACCGTTGATCAGCACCGCCCCTGCGACCCGATCGTCGTCCCGGGCGAGGCCGTAGCTCACGTCCGCCCCCGAACACAGGCCTATCGAAACGAAGCGGTTCGCCTCGTACTTGCAGGAAGCGAAATCCATGACGATTCGCGCCTCGTCCATGGAGCGGTCGACGAAGCTGGCCGACGTGTCCGACGTCGGACTGTCGCCGATCCCCGAGAAGTCGAACCGCAGCACCCGGAAGCCCAGGCTCGCCAAGCGGTCTGCGAGGCGCACGTGGAGCCGGTTGGGCCCGACCCGGTGCAGCATCCCGGCGTTGAGCAACAGGACCATCGGCCGATCCAGAGGGGCCTCGGGCTCGGTCACGATGCCGACCAGACCCGCGCCCCCACCCATGCGCACCGCACGCTGCGTCATGCGTACCACTGTCCCAACCCCGCAACGATTGCCTCGATCACCCGCACGGGGACGGCGACGTTGCCGACCTCGTCGGTCTGTTTGGTCCAGCTCGGCAGCTCGTCCACCACACACACCTCCACCTGCGCCCCCAGCGCCCCCATGCGCTCCAGCGCCGGTCCCGACCCGATACCACCGGGGGTGTCGACAGCGAGCACCCGCTCCGCAGGACACCTGGAGAGCTGTCCGAGATCGAGACCGCGCAGGTCGTCCCGGAGCGCCGTGCTGACCGGAAAGCCAAGGATTTCGGTGGCTTCACCGGCCGAGGCATGGCCCTTGGCGAACGAGTCGCGGAGCCAGGCAGCATGCTGCTCGACCAGCCCGTCGAGGTAGGGAGCGCCGCGGGGGATCGGATCCCACAGCACGAGACCGTCGACACCGCCCCGCGCGGCAGCCGCCAGCGTCGCCAGGCTGGCCCCGAGACGCAGTCCACACAGAACGATCTGCTCCACACCACAACCCTCGACGAGTTCCTCGATGGCCACGCCGATGTCGTCCTGCCAGCGGTGGAGCGGCTCCCCGTCGTCGACCGGGTCGGCCGAATCACCGCATCCAGAAAAGTCGAACCGAAGCACGTGGAAGCCCTCAGCCGAGAGTCGCTTCGCCATCTGTACGAACGCTCGGTGGGCCCGCATGTACTCCTGACCCAAGGGGTAGCAGAGAACGATGCCGACCGGTCGCTCTTCGACGTCGCCGGGGGGGTGGTACACACCGAACAGGGCTTCGTCTGGCCCGAAGTAGTAGGGTTCCGACGGTGCAGGCATCATGTGGGTCTCGCGCCGGCCTCGGCGCACCGCGAGGCGAGCTGATGCACCGTGTGGGTGAATAGGTCCCGAGGCCGCAGTCGTACCCCGAGTCGGCGCTCGATGCGGTCGATCAGCACAAGTGCCTGTAGAGAGTGCCCGCCCAGATCGAAGAAGTTGTCCCCCAGGTCGACACTCGCCACACCGAGCTCCTCGCACCAGATCTCTGCGAGAGCTCGCTCGATCGGCGTGACGGGTCGGCGGGCGGCCCGCTGCTCGGCTTCCGCCTGGATGCCCAGCCCGGCCAACGCCCGGCGATCGAGCTTCCCGCTGCCCGTTCGCGGCAGCACCTCGACGGCAGCGAAGCGACTGGGGATCATCGCCGGGGGCAGCCGCGCCTTCAAGAATCGGCGCAGCGCCAGCGTCGAGACCGAGTAGTGCCCCACGACCAGCCCCACGAGGACCTGATCTCCTGAGGCCGCGGTGCGCGCCACGACAGCGGCCTCGCGCACGGCCTCGTGCTCCAGCAGGGCGGCCTCGACCTCCTCGGGCTCGACCCGGTTGCCACGGAGATTGAGCTGCGCATCCGAGCGCCCCACGAAGGCCACCGTCCCGTCGGGCCGGTACCGGCCGAGATCCCCGGTCCGGTACCAGCGGGTCGGCCCCTCCCCCGGGTTCGGATCGGCTTGGAAGCGAGCCGCCGTCGCCACGGGATCCTCGAGGTACCCCTTCGCCAGGAATCTTGTTCGCACCACGATCTCCCCAACCTCTCCCACCCCAGCCAACCCGTCGCCGGTGCCGAGCACGAGGAGCTGGAACCCGTCGATGCCCCGCCCGATCGGGACGGCGGCCGGCGCCGGCCTGAGCGCGGGAGACCACGGGTGCCAGGAAGCCGCCTGGGGCGTCTCCGTGGTTCCGTAGAAGTTGACGATCTCGACGTTGGGTGCCACCTCACGGAGGGTCTCGGCCAGATGGGTCGTGAGCACGTCGCCACCGAAGAAGGCCACCTCGAGGTCCGGGAGGTACTGGTCGGTCTCTGCCAAGGCTCCGCACACAACCCGCGCCAGCGCCGGAGTCCAGTGCACGACGTTCACCCGTTCTTCGGCGAGCCACTGGGCCAGACGCCTCGGCGAGCGCAGTCCCTCTCGGGCCGGCATGTAAAGGGTCCCACCCACCCACAGAGGCAGGAAGACGTCGCGGAGCAGTGGATCGTGGGCCAGGCCGGACAACATCGCGAACCGTGTCGACCCGGAGAAGCCGAAGCGCTCGGCCGACCACTGGAGGAAGTGCACGAGCGGCGCCACCGTACCGACGATGCCCTTGGGGCACCCGGTCGACCCCGAGGTGAACGAGACCCAAGCAACCGGATCATCATCTGGGCCCTCGGTCGGCGGCGACGCCGCCTCCAGCTCGGTCTCGGTCCATGGCAGCGCGGGGATGTCTACCTTCGGGAGCCCTCCCTTCGGAGATGTCCCACAGAGCACCACCGCTCCCGACCGGGCTACCTTGTCGGCCTGGTAGAACCTGGGCTCGTCCGGGCTGAGGACGACGAATGCTGCACCGATCCGGAGCACGCCATGGAGAACCGCCACGAGCCCGGCTTCCCGGGTAGCGTAGACGGCGACCACGTCGCCGGCGCCGACACCCGCGTCCCGTAGCCTCTGGGCGACCGCTCCGGCACGCCGGTCCACCTCCGCCCAGGTCCAGGAGCCGTTTCGATCGGCCACTGCCATGCGATGGGGCTCCCGCCGCGCGATGTCCGCGAGTCGAGCCGGCAGCGAGAGTCCGTGAGGCGACCAGCGTGGGGTCAGCGGAGCCGTCGGATCGGGCAAGTGGGCGCGAGCTCGCTCGGTGACCAGCGAGATCGTATCGACGGAACGACCGGGATCCGAGGTCGCGACCTCGACCAGTCCCACGAGCTGGTCCAGCAGCTCACGCATCCGGTCTTCGCCGAACAGGTCGGCATTGTACACGAGCGTGAGGTCGAGCTGGGGGCCCTCTTCGACGGCGTAGAGGGTCACGTCGAACTTCGACGGGAGCTGCAGCGCATCGAGGTCGGTGGCCTCCAGTCCCGAGAACTCCGGCGCCCCTGCCTCCTCGCGGATGTAGTTGAACATCACCTGGAACAGCGGCGTCCGGGTGAGATCTCGCTCTGGCCGCAGCTCCTCGACCAGCTTCTCGAACGGCACGTGACCGTGGGCGAAGGCTCCCAACACCACCGCGCGAACGTCCGCCAAAACGTCCTGGAACGCAGCCCCCGGGTCGAAGCGAATCCTCAGAACAAGCGTGTTCACGAACAGCCCGATCAGCGACTCCAGCTGCGGCAGGTCCCGGCCTGCGACCGGGCAGCCGATCGACACGTCGAACTGCCCAGCCAGGCGCCCGAGCAGGATGCCGAATGCACTCAGGAGGAGAGTGAACGGAGTGACGTCCTCGGCTCGAGCCAGCGCTCGAAGCCTACCTGCGGCCATCGTCCGGCTGTGACTCCCGGCGCGCCCGCCACGAAGCGCCTGCCGCGGCGCATCGGAGGGCAGCGAGAGAGCCGGCGCCCCGTCGAGCTGCCTACGCCAATAGGAGAGGTGCGCCTCGAGGGTATCCCCTGCCAGCCAGCTCCGCTGCCACCGCGCGTAGTCGGCGTACTGCAGGGGGAGCGGCTGCAGGACCGGCTCCTCGTTCCTCGCGAAGGCGCTGTACAGCGTCCCCAGCTCGCGCTGGAAGATCTGCACCGACCACCCGTCAGAGACAGCATGGTGCTGATCCAGCACGGCGATGTGTTCTTGCTCCGCACACCGCAGCAGGTGCATCCGAACGAGGGGCCCCTCCGCGAGGTCGAACGGCCGGTGTGCGTCGGCGTTCCGAATGCGGTCGACCTGCACCACCCGCTGGTCGGAGGACAGCTCCGACAAGTCGATCACCCCGAGAGCCACCCGACTCGGTGCGTCGAAACGGTTCTCCGGGCGCCCATCCACGTCGACGATCCGGCTGCGGAGGCTGTCGTGTCGCGCGAGGCACCCGCGCAGTGCGCGCTCCAGAGCTTCGGCGGCCAGCGGCCCCAGCAGCCGAGTCGACAGCGAGAGGTTGTAGTCGACGCTGTCGGGGTCGAGCTGCTGGAGGAACCACAGGCGCTGCTGCGCAAAGGACAACGCCGTTCGGTCGAGAGCCGGCTCCAGGGGTGGACGATGCGCTCGCTCGGACGCCGAGAGTTCCTCGACCTGTCGGGCCAGGGCCGCGACCGTCGGGTGTTCGAACAACGTGTTCACCGACAGCTCCACCCCCAAGGCTTGACGGGTCCGAGCGATGACCTTCATCGCCAGCAACGAGTGCCCTCCGAGGTCGAAGAAACCGTCGTGGACGCCGACCCGGGGCACGCCCAGGAGGTCGGACCAGATCGCCGCCAGGATCTCCTCGGTGGGCCCGCTCGGCTCACTCGGCTCGCTCGAGTGCTGCCCGCGGTCGATGGCCTCGAGGTTCGGCAAGGAGGCCCGATCGATCTTGCCGCTGGGCGTCAGCGGTAGGCTCGGCAGGACGACATAGGCGCTCGGAACCATGAACCGAGGGAGGTTCTCCTCGAGGAACGGTCGAAGCATGGACGCAGTGGGCACATGGCCCGCCGCGCCCACCACGTAGGCCAGGAGCTCGTCCCCACTCGCTCGCCGAGTCGCGACCACCGCGGCTTCTGCCACCGCCTCGTGCCGTCGCAGGAGGGCCTCGATCTCGCCAGGCTCGATGCGATACCCCCGCACCTTGACCTGCTGGTCGAACCGGCCGAGGAAGTCCAGCACGCCACCCGGCCGCTCCCGGACCCGATCGCCGGTACGGTACAGGCGGACCCCTGGTGTGACTCCGATCGGATCAGGGACGAAGCGCTCCGCCGTCCGACCCGGTGCGTGCAAATAGCCTCGAGCCAGACTGTCCCCGCCCAGGAGGAGCTCTCCGGGGATCCCCGGCACCTGCAGGACTCCGTTTCGGTCCCACACCACGGCCCGGCTGTTGGCGATCGGCCCACCGATGGGTGGGAGGGTTGCCTCCACCTCGGCCGGCCCGAGCCTGTAGGCCGTGACCACGTGAGTCTCCGCGGGGCCGTACTGGTTCTCGAGGGTCCGACGTTGACCATCGAACACCCGACGCACCGCGTCCGTGAGCTGGAGTTGCTCACCCGCGGTGATCGCCTCGATCAGGCTCGGGGACTGCTCCGCACCGCCGTCGGCCGCAGCTGCGAGCTGCTCGATGGCGGCGAACGGCGCAAACAGCCGCTCGACTCCATCGTCGTGCAGGCGTCGCCACACCGCCGTGGGGTCCCGTCGCTCTTCCCGCGACACCAGGACCAGCCGCCCACCGTCCCACCAGGTGCTGAACATCTCCTGGATCGACACGTCGAAGCTCGGCGATGAGAACTGCAGCACCGTCCGCGGAACGCCGAACCGCCGACGCTGCCAGCTCATCAGGTTGGCGATGGCCCGATGGGTCATGCCGATCCCTTTGGGGACACCGGTGGAACCCGAGGTGAACACCACGTAGGCCAGGTTCTCTGGGTGGATCACGACGTCCAGCGAGACGTCGGGCGAGCCTCGCTCGTTGGTGCGCACGACCTGCACCCCGTCCGGTGGGGTCCAGGTCACGTCGGGACCTACGAGCACGATCCCGGCACCGGACCGCTCGAGCATGAGGGCCCGCCTTGCCGGCGGATAGGAAGGATCGAGCGGCAGATAGACCCCACCGGCCTTGAGGATTCCCAGCACACCGACCAGCAAGGACAGCGACCGGTCGACACGGAGGCCGACGCAGACATCCGGACCGACGCCCAGCGCCCGAAGGCGCCGAGCGAGCTCGTCCGAGCGTCGCTCCAGGGTCGCGTAGGAGAGGTGCTTCCCCTCGAACACCGCTGCGACGGCGTCTGGCGTACGGCTGGCTTGGTCCCTGAAGCCCTCGTGCAGGAGCGGTGCGCCGAGGGATGCCGATGGCCCCACGAGTTCCCGTCCACCATCCCGCAACGGCAGCTTCGAGATCGGCACCTGGGGCGCCTCGACGAGGGCAACCAGGAGCCGCTGCCAGGACTGGAGCATACCGAGGATCGTCTCTCGGTCGAACAGCTCGGTGCTGTACTCCAGCGACCCGCTCATCCCGTTGGCGCCAGCCGCTACGAACAGATTGAGGTCACACTTGACCGTCCCGGTGTCGACCTCCTGCTCTTCCACCGCCAGACCCGGCAGCGACAGGGTGCCGGGAGGGTGGTTCTGGAACGAGAACATCGCCTGGAAGATCGGTGTTCGACTCGGCTCTCGCTCGGGTCGCAACGCCTCCACCACCCGCTCGAAGGGCACCTGGTGGGCGAGGGCCTCCAGCATCTGCTCCCGAACACGCCCCAGGACCGCGTCGAAGCCTGGCTCTCCAGACAAGTCGACACGGATCGGTAGCGTGTTGAGGAACAGCCCGACGGCCGGCTCCAGCTCCGGGCGATCCCTGTTGGCCATCGGCACGCCGATCACGAGGTCGGACTGCCCGCTGTACCGGTACAACAGCGTGGCATAGGCCGCCAGGAGGGCCATGAACAGGGTGGCCGACCCTGCCTGCGCGAGCTGGGTGAGGCCCGCGGTCAGCTCAGGGGAGAGCGCGAACCCTTCGTGGCTCCCACGGTAGCCGAAGCTCCTGGGTCGTGGTCGATCCTCGGGCAGTCGCAGCACCGATCGAGGGGCAGCCAGGACCTGCCTCCAGTGGTCGAGCCGCTCGGTGAGATCCCCTGCCGAGACCCGCTGGCGATCCCAAGCAGCAAAGTCCGCATACTGGATCGACAACTCTGGCAGCTCCGCCGGCTGGCCAGAGACCCGAGAGCGATACCCAACCTGCAGCTCGTGGAGAATCACGGACACCGACGCCCCGTCGGCCGCGATGTGGTGCACGCTCAGCACCAGGAGGTGGAGCTCGGCGTCGAGACGGAGGAGGAGAGAGCGAAAAATGGGACCGTTTTCCAGGTCGAAGCCACCCTTCGACGTTCGAACCGCCAGGGATGTCGCCACGGCCTCCCGCCGGCCCGCTGCCAGCTCCCGGAGGTCGACGATCTGGAGCACGGGTCCAGTCAGGTCCTGCTCGATCTGCGCAGGCCGCCCATCGACCTCGCGAAAGACCGTCCGCAGGATGGTGTGGCGTTGCCTGAGGGCATCGAGAGCCCCGTCGAGAGCAGCGGCGTCGAGGGGGCCGCGGATCCGCAGCGCGAATGGCAGGTTGTAGAACGCACTGTCTGGCACCCACTGCTGGAGAAACCACAGGCGCTCCTGGCCCGCCGACAGGGGCGCGGGCCCCAGATCCGAACGCCTCGGGATCACCCTGGAAGCAGGGCGCGCGCCGCGTATCTTCGCCAGGCGCTGCTCGAGCAGGGCTCGCTTGGCTCGGGAGAGTTCCTCTCGGGTCCGGGGCGTTCGATCAGACATGGCGCTCCGCCGATTCGCGCATCACGGAGCGTCGTCGAGGAGCCGCTGCGCTTCCTCTTCGCTGAGGTTGTCGAGAGCCGAGACCATCAGGTGCTCGACACGGGCAGCAAGCTCGGTGATCGTCGGAGCCCGGAACACGTCGACGAGCCCCAGCTCGACCCCCAGCGCGTCCACCACACGGGCCTGGAGCTGCACGGCGAGGAGGGAGTGCCCGCCAACGACGAAGAAGTCCTCGTCGGCGCCGACGTCATCCAGACGAAGGACCTCGCACCACAGGTCGGCCAGCATCTCTTCGATCGGCCCACTCGGAGCGCGCTTGGGGCCCGGCGAGTGGGGCGACTGCAGGCTCGGTCGAGGCAATGCGCTGTGGTCGACCTTCCCGTTGGGCGTCCGTGGGATCGCCGGCAGGAACTCGAACAGGTTCGGCACCAGGAATGCTGGCAGACGGGATGCCAGGAACTGCCGGAGCTCGCTACTCGAGGGCGACGCGGCTCCCGCGACGACGTAAGCCACCAACCTCCGATCTGCCTCGGCGTAGGCGACGTCCAGCAAGGCCGCGGCCGACACCAGCGGGTGTTCTTCGAGCGCAGCCTCGATCTCGGCCAGCTCGATGCGGAAGCCACGCAGCTTGACCTGCCGGTCCCGTCGACCGAGGAACTCGAGCGCTCCGTCGTCGCCGTACCGGGCCAGGTCTCCGGTGGCGTAGAGCCGACCACCGCCGTCACCGTGCGGGGCGGGAACGTAGCGCTCGGCGGTGAGTCCGGGCCGCTGCAGGTAGCCCCGGGTGACTCCCTCCCCCGCCAGATACAGCTCGCCGACGACCCCGACCGGAACGGGTTCGAGGCCCGCATCCAGAAGGTACACCCTCGTGTTGGCGATAGGCCGGCCGATGCTCGGCTTCCCCGAGCCCGCCGAGATCGTGGCAGAGGTCGAATAGGTGGTCGTCTCGGACGGAGCGTACAGGTTGACGAGCCGTGGCGCCCCCGGAAGGCCGTGAACCTGTTGTGCCAGCCCTCGCCCGAGAGGCTCGCCAGCGACGTTCACCACGCGCACGTTCGGAGGGATCGCTCGGGCCCGGAGCATCTCGGCGAGCACCGACGGGACGGTGTTCACCAGCGTGACCTCCTCGGCGCACAGCAGGTCCGCCAGCGCCAGTCCGTCCCGGGCGAGCAGGATCGTGGTGCCGAGGCTCAGGGGCACGAAGAGCTCGAAGACGGACAGGTCGAAGCTGGTCGATGTCGCGGCCAGGACGCCCTGAAGCGCCTCCGGCGCGTACGCGGTGCGGGCCCAGCCCAACAAATTCCCCGCACTACGGTGCGACAGCACGACCCCTTTGGGGCGCCCGGTCGAGCCCGAGGTGTAGATCACGTAGGCCGCATTGCCCGACCTGGGAGGACGCCAATCAGCAGGCCGACGAGGAAACTCCTCGTCGAAGGGGTGATCGAGGTCGAGAAGGCGCATTCCCGTCCCGGCCATGGCCTCCCGGGTCGCGTCATGCACCAGCACGACGTGGGCGCGCGCATCCTCCACCAGGAAGCGCAGCCGCTCCGTGGGGTAGTTCGGGTCGAGTGGAACGTAGGCTCCACCGGCCTTGAGGACCGCCAACAGGCCGACCAGCAGATCCGTCGTCCGCTGCAGGCAAACGCCCACGCGGACCTCCGGGCCGACGCCCAGGGCCCGGAGGTGGCTTGCCAGGGCCTCGGCCCGGGCATCGAGCGCCCCGTAGCTGACCCGCGCATGGTCGACGACAAGGGCGATTCCGTCGGGTCGCCGTGCCACCTGCCGCTCGAACAGCGTGTGCAGACAGGCCTCGTCTTCGAACGGCGCCTCGGTCCGGTTCCAGTCCTCGAGGAGGGTCTGGCGCTCGTCGTCCGACACGAGCTGCAGCTCCGATAGCCGTCGGTCCGGGTGCTGGGCGACCTGCGCCAGCATGTGGCGAAAGTGGGCATCCAGCCGCTCGACCGTGCTCGCCTCGAACAGATCCGCGCTGTACTCCCACTCCCCCGCCAGCCCCGACGCACCGGCTCGGACCCACAACGTGAGGTCGAACTTGGTCTGGCCGTTGTAGACGTCGACCCCCCGACCGGACGTGCCCGTCAGCGCCCAGTGGTCGGTGCGATCGGAGTCGATGACGAAGAGCACATCGAACAGCGGGTTGCGGCTCAGGTCCCGCTCGGGCTGGAGCGCGCCCACCACCTTCTCGAAGGGCGTGTCCTGGTGGGCGAAGGCGCCCAGGGAGGTGGCTCGCACCCGCTCCAACAGCTCGAGGAAGGTCGGGTCGCCGCCCAGGTGCGTTCGCAGCGGAAGCGTATTCACGAAGAACCCGACCATCCGAGCGGTCTCGGTGCGACTCCGGTTGGCAATGGGGGTGCCCACGACGATGTCGTCCTGACCGGAGTACCGGTGAAGCAACGCGTTCAGGGCTGCCATCCAGACCATGAACATCGTCGTGCCAGACCTGTGGACGAGCTCCGTGACCGCCTCGGAGAGCTCGACCGACAGCGCCCAGGGAACCCGACCACCCTGGGTTCCCCGCACCGCAGACCGCGGGTGGTCCACCGGCAGATCGAGCCGAGGCAGTTGCTCGCCGAGGTGATTCTTCCAGTACGCGAGCTGGTCGTCGAGGGTCGCCTCCGTGTGCTGGGTCCGCTGCCACGCTGCGTAGTCCACGTATTGGACCTCGGGTGCCACCCACTCGGAATCTGCTCCAAGCACCAGGTCCCGATAGATCGCGCCAATCTGGTCGACCAACAGCTCGATGGAACGGCCATCGGCGATGGTGTGGTGCAGGGTGAGCAGCAACACATGGCAGTCGTCCGTCAGCCGGACCAAGAGCGGCCGCCACAGCGGCAGTCGCTCGAGCGCGAACGGGTGATCGGCTTCGGCGACCAACAGCCGCTCGCAGAGGGACTCACGCTGGTCGCCGGGCACGCCGCGCAGGTCGACCAGGCGTAGGGATGTTTGAGGCGCCACGTGGATCTCGACCGAAGGGCGTCCGTGGACGGAGGGGTAGGACGTCCGCAGTACCTCGTGGCGCGCCGTGAGCTCGGCGAGCGCCTTCTCCAGCAGGACTGGGGCCACTGGACCACCGAGCCGGAAGGCCGACGGGATGTTGTAGCTGGTGTCGCCCGGCCCGAGCCGGTCGAGGAACCACAGCCGTTCCTGCGCGAACGACAGCGACAACGCACCGTCCCGGGGCACCGGTACGACAGGGGTGCTCGGGGTGGCACCCATCTGGGCGAGCTGGCGTTCGACGAGCGCCGCCAGATCCTCGAGGACCGGCTCGGTGAACACGTCGCGCAGCGACACATCGACACCGAAGCGGTCCCGAATCCCAGCGACGATCCGCGCAGCGATCAGCGAGTGCCCCCCCACCTCGAAGAAGTTGTCCCTGACTCCTACGCGATCGAGGTCCAGGGCTTCCACCCAGATCTCGGCGACGCCGATCTCCGTCGACGTCCGGGGAGCGACGTAGTCGCTGCCGACCCAGGGTCGTACCGACTCCGCTCCGGGCAGCGCCTTCCGGTCGACCTTGCCGTTGGCGGTCAGGGGCCAACGCTCCAGGAACACGAAGCGCGAAGGCACCATGTACCCGGGCAGCCGCCCGAGCAGGTGAGCCTGGAGGGTGGCTGGGGGCACGCCGTCGGTGCCGTCGATGGGGATGATGTAGGCCACGAGGCTCTCGACCTGCCCACCGTCGCTCTCCTTGCCGATCACCACCCCATCGGAGACCGATGGATGGTCCCGGAGTGCCTCCTCGATCTCCCCCAACTCGACTCGGAAGCCACGCAGCTTGACCTGGTGGTCGACGCGGCCGAGGAACTCGAGCCGACCGTCCTCACGGTGCTTGGCAACGTCGCCGGTCCGGTACATCCGGGCGCCCGGCTCTGGGGCATACGGGCAGGGCACGAACCGGGTGCTGGTCAGACCCGGACGGGCGAGATCGCCGCGGGCCAGGCCGTCTCCCGAGATGTACAGCTCCCCAGGAACGCCCGCCGGGACCAAGCGAAGCTCGGGGTCGAGGACGTAGGCCCGCAGATTCGCCAGTGGTCGGCCAATCGTCGGCGTACCCTCCTCGACCGAGCACACGCCCTGGGTGGAGCACACGGTGGTTTCCGTCGGGCCGTAGGAATTCACGAAGGTACGACCCGGCGCCCACTTGGCCACCAACGCCGCGTTGCAGGCCTCTCCAGCCGAGAGCAGGACCCGCAGCGAGGGCAGCGTCCGTGCCATCTTGGTGAGCACCGTAGGCGGGAGGGCCGCACTGGTCACCCCCTGGTCCGCCATGAACTCGGCGAGGTCCGTAGGCGAGCTGGCGAGATCTGGATCGGGCAGCACGAGGGCGCCACCATTCCCAAGGGCCATGCTCGTCTCCCACAGAGCCGAATCGAAGGAGAAAGACGTGAACTGAAGCACCCGCTCCTGCGTGTCGAAACCCCACGCCTCCCGTTGGAAGTGCTGGAGATTCTGCAGGCCCCGGTGCCGCATCATCACGCCCTTGGGGTTCCCGGTAGAGCCCGACGTGTAGATCACCGCGATCAGGTTCTCGGGGTGCAGCGGAATCCCCGGATCGGACCTCGGCTGGGTCGCGAGCTGGTCCGCGATCCGGTCGAGCTCGATGGGGAAGACCGCACCGCTCGGCGGCTCGAAGTCGGAGTCGCACAGCAAGTGGACGATGCCGGCGTCCTCCAGCATGTAGGTGATCCGAGCACCGGGATGAGCAGGGTCGAGCGGCACGTAGGCTGCGCCCGCCTTCAAGATGGCGAGAAAGGCCACGAACTGATCGAGCGACCGCTGGAGACACAGCCCGACCCGGCTCTCGGAGCCGACCCCGAGGGACCGGAGATAGTGGGCGAGCTGGTTCGACCGGGCCTCCAGGGCGCCGTAGCTCAGATGGCCGGTGGCGGTCACCACGGCCACGGCGTCGGGACGCTCCCGGGCCCAGCGTGCGATCCGGTGGTGCAACAACTCGCCCACCGGGTACGGCGCCGGGCTGGGATTCCACTCGAAGAGGAGCTGCTCCCGCTCCTGCGACGTGACGACCTCCAGGGTCGAGATGCGCGCATCCGGACGAGCGACCATCTCTTCGAGCAGTCGACACAGGTGCCCGACGATACGGTCCGCCTGAACCGGTGTGAACAGGTCGGTGCTGTACTCGAGCGACCCCGCCAACTCGTCGCCCTGCTCCCCGAGGGAGAGGTTCAGATCGGCCGTGTTCCCACCGAGCTTCTGAACGCCACCGCCCTCGACGGTCGCCGTCCTGGGACGGACGCCTGGCAGGTCCAGCGCCTCGGTCGGCTCCCCGTGAAGGTCGAACACCACCTGGAACAGCGGCGTGTGGCTGAGGCGACGGTCGGGTCGCAAGGTCTCGACGAGTTGCTCGAAGGGCACATCCGGGCGACCGAGTGCGTCGAGGGTCACCTGGGTAGCCCGGGTCAGCAGCTCTCGGACCGTCGGCTCCCCGGACAGATCCACACGGAGGACCAGGACGTTGATGAAGTATCCGATGAGCGGCTCGAGGTCGCGACGGGTCCGGGTGTGGGTGGGCGTGCCGATCAGCAGGTCCGTGCCGCTCCCATACCGGTAGAGCAGTGCGGCAAAACCCGCGAGCACCGTCATGAACAGCGTGCCACCGACGCTGCGCCCGAGCGTGCGCAAGCCCCGGGTCAAGCTGGCCTCGAGCGTGATGCTCGTGGCGCCACCATGGACGTTGCGCTGGGAGGGCCGCGCCCGTGCCATGGGGATCTCGAGCACGTCGGGGGCGTTCTGGAGCTGCTGCTTCCAGTAGGCGAGCTGCTTGCGCACCACCCGAGTGTCCATCCGCTGGTTCTGCCAGTGGGCGTAGTCGGCGAACTGCAGTCTCAACTCCGGAAGGTCGGCCGCCGTACCGCACAGTCTTCCGCGATAGTGGGCCGACAACTCGTTGTACAGCACCTCGAGAGACCAGTTGTCGAACACGATGTGATGGGTGACGCAGTACAGACCATAGGCCGCGTCACCTGTCCGAGCGAGCAGGACGCGCAGCAGCGGGCCCTGCGCCAGATCGAAGGGCTTCAGGTAGACCGAGGCGGCGATCTGCTGCGCGACGTCGCGTCGTTCGGCCTCCGGGAGCGCCCGTAGGTCGACCACCTGCATCGTGATCGGCAGCTCCGGCAAGACGACCTGCAGCGGGCTGTCGCCGACCTCAGCAAAGGTGGTGCGCATCACCTCGTGCCGATCCACGACATCGTTGAAGCTCCGCTCCAGGACCGCCACGTCGACCGGACCGGTGAGCTCGATCGCCGCGATGACGTTGTAGACCGTGTTCTCGGGCTCCAGTTGGTGGAGGAACCACAGGCCCTGCTGCGCAGTGGAGAGGGGGAATACGTGAACGTCCGGCTCGACTCCGCTCACCCGTCAGGCCCCTTCCAGACCATAGATCAGGGTACGTCCCCGATTCTCTCGGTCCAGCGGCGGCAGCACCAGGCTCAAGTGGCGCTTGCGCTCGAAGAACACCAACCCGAGGTCCCGTAGTCGCCGGACGGTGGCTTCCACGTTCACCGTCGGGTCGTCGAGGTCGAGTCGGGCCAGCGTCGGCAGGTGCTGCGGTGTGTTCATTGCGTCCAGGAGCTGACGCTCGGAGCACGTGAGGCGGTGCCGGACGTCCTCGCCCGAGCGCGTGTCCTCTACGAGCAGCGCATCGTCGCGGGAGAACGACAGCGTCGGAGCCACCCCACGGGCCCCCCAGCGTCCACGCCAATCCTCGACCACCGTGGCCAACCGGTCGATCCAACGGGCCATGTGCAGGAAGTAGTCGGCCCCGATGTTGTGGTCCATGAAGTAATAGGCCAGGTTTGCGAGGCTCTCTTCACCGAACGGATAGATGAAGCCGTAGTAGTCGTACGGGTGCAGATCGAGACCGAAACGCTCTGCCTCGTTGAAATAGGGGCTGAAACGGTCGAACCGCACCGGATTGACCCCGTCAGGCGGGCTGAGGTGAATGAAGGTGGGAAGGTCCTCCATGTACTTGGCGTACACGTCCTCCCCTTCACCCGGGAAGCCGATGAGCAAGTTCCACAATGGAAAGATCCCGTGCACCCGACAGTGCTTGAGCAGCATCAGGTTGGTGAAGGCGGTCGTCCCCTTTCGCATCAGCTTGAGGGTCGACGTCGCTAGCGACTCGATCCCGGGCTGGACCTCGGTGACCCCAGCGGCTGCCATGACACGAATGTCAGACTCCGGCATGTCGGCCTTGATCTCGTAGAACAGCGTCACCCCAGCTGGCGTCTTCAGCTTGGGGAAGACTTCCGCGACGTAGTTCTTGGGCAAGATGTTGTCGATGGCCTCGAATCGAGTGCAACGGTCACCGTAGCGCTCGAACATCGTGTGCAGCGTGTCCAGCGCCAGGTGCGGCTGCATGGACCGGTAGGCCATGGTGCTACCGTTGAGCCCACAGAACGTGCAGTGAGACCGCTGGCCCCACCAGCAGCCACGAGAGGTCTCGAAGCTGAGCCGGGGCGGAATCTGTTGCTCTGGAAAGGTCTGCTCGAGCGTGTCGAGGAATGCGTCGTAGTCCAGCTCGACCGGCACGTTGATCGGCAGTTCGGCGCCGATGGTCCCGCGGACCCCGACGCCTTCTTCGGACAGATTCCGCTTCGTGAACACACCCCGCATGCCGTGGCACGCTGCATCATCGCCATCGAGGAGGTGCTGGACGAAGCTCGGCAACGAGACCAGGGCCGGTCCGGAGAACACGAAGTCGATGGCATCGACATTCAGAGCGATCTCCTCCCCCATCGGGGTCTCGCAGTTGGCCCCGCCGGCGATGATCGGAAGGTCCGGACGCCTCGCCTTTAGGGCTCGCGCCAGCGCGAAGGTCGCCGTGTTCTGCTGGAACATCGTGGTGATACCCACCAAATCGGCCTGATCCAGCGCGTGCCGGTCGATCTCGGCCTCGACGAAGTCGCAGATCTCCCGACGCTTCTCGAGGAGCATCGCCTTTCGGGCTGTGGCCTCCGGGCTGCGAGAGGGGAAGTAGCGCCGGAAATACGCCTCGGCGTTGTCCTCGGCCTCCGGGAACGCGGACTGGCGGAACAGCCAGTCCCCGAGTCCCGTGTTGTTCGCCTCCAAGGACTCCACCACGTACTGGTAGAAGTCGAGCCCAATGTGCTGGATGACATCCTGGTTGGCGTAGACGACGTCGACCTCTACTCGATCACCAAATCGATTGCGCAGCACGGATTGGAGCTGCGAAAGCGCGAGTGACGCAAGGTTCAACGTCGCGAACGGCATGTTCACGAGAGCGATTCGGAACACGGACGAGGCCTCAGAAACACTCATGAGCGGGAGGCGTCGGCGCGGCGCGGCGCTCGCCGAGGCAGGGCAACCAGCTCGGGCTCGTCGTCCTCGTCCTCGTCCGCCCCCAGCTCGTCGATGAAGGCACTCAGCTCGCCGATAGTGGGTCGTTCGAACAGGGCCCGCAGCGACAGGTCGACCGACATCACCTGGCCGATACGCGATACGGCCAGTGTTGCCAGCACCGAGTGCCCGCCGAGATCGAAGAAGTTGTCATCCAGCCCGATGTCCGTCCGGGCCAGGATCATCGACCAGACCTCGAGGAGGGACTGCTGCGTCGACGTCAGCAGGGGCTGCGGCATCGCATCGACCTCCGGCGCATCGACATCCCGCGGTTCCTGAGGTGCAACCTTCATCGCGGCGAGAGCGGCCCTGTCGACCTTGGTGTTTGGCAACCGCGGGAAGGCCTCGACGACGACGAGGTCGGAGGGCTGCATGTGCTCGGGGAGTCGCTCCGCGAGATCGGCCCGAAGCTCGGCTCGACGACCACGGTCTGCTGCCACGTAGGCCACCAGTCGCACCGGATCCGGCGCCGGCTCCGCGACCGAACGCACCCCCAGCTCGTCCAATCGCTTCGACAACGCCTCGCGCTGCCCCGTTGACAAGGCCTCCAGCCGCCTGCGCAGATCCATGTTCAAGACTTCCCCCCCCCAATAGTGACCACAAACCTAACCCACGGTGGACTCGACCCACCTCATTTGATTGCCTTGACCACCGCCATGGTGTCTGCCCACCAGTACTGGTTCGGCGGCGGCTCCAGATTCTCCATCAGCTCCAGACTGAACGAGCGGAAGTGCTGGAACAGCAGCCGCTGGTGCCGTCGGCTGAAGGAGTCGATCTCGTTGGTGTAGTAGGTGAACACTCCGCCCTCCCGTAGGAGGCGAGCAGCAGCCGGAATGAAGTGCTCTGCGTAGGTGACGCTCTGGAGCACGTTTTCCAGGTATTCCCGCTCGCTCAGCGGATAGGTATCGAAGAAGATGGCATCGAACGGACCCACGTGATCGACGGCGTCCTGCCACATCGACTCGACGATGCGGATGTCTCGCTGCGGGTCCCGGCCCTGCCACTCGGCACGCCACTTCTTGGCACTCGCGATGACCTCGTCGTTGCACTCGATGATGGTATGCGAGCGAGCCCCCATCTGCTGGATGTACGTCGCCGAGATCGCCATCCCGAAGCCAACCTCCAGGACATCCCCATGCGTCTCGGTGGCGATCTCGGACATCCGCCTCATCAGGGGGCGCTCCCACGCCTGCATCACGTGCTGCCCCTCGATGACGAGCTCCTCGTCGTCCAGCTCGGCCTTGCTGTCCCTCCAATCGTGCTGGATGTCGGGACGCTCGGATCCGGACACGAAGCGCTGAGCCAACGCGTGCAGGTGGCGCACGTCGTCGGTGAACTCATCGACCGCCCGCTGCAGGATCCAGTTGCGCTGGTGGGCATTGGGCGGGTTCACGAAGCTGTTGTCGTGCACTCGGAACGAAAGGTCGAACTCGGGGAATCGGCGCTGCAGGACCTCGGGCTTCCCCGCCACGGAAGCAGGAGCAGGCATAGACCCAGCGATGGGATCGACCTCGGCGAGTAGCGCATCGGCAGCCGACGGGTCCAGCGTGCTCATCCTGGCCATGAGGGTCGAGACATCGGATGTGCTGCCCTGACGGTCCTCCGCCGACTCGGGGGTGGCATCGACGTCGACGACCGGCATCGACTCGGCCAGCACCAGTGCATCTCGAACACCCGGGAGCTGCAACAGGGTGGCCGCGATCTCGCCGGGCTCGATCCGGAAGCCCCGCAGCTTCACCTGCTCGTCGGTGCGACCGAGGTACTCGAGGTTCCCGTCCGCGAGGCAGCGAGCCAGGTCGCCGGTCCGGTACAGACGATGCCCCTCCACATCGAACGGATCCGGCACAAATCGAGCGGCGGTCTCGGCTGGCCGGCCGTGGTAGCCACGGGCGACCCCCGGTCCGCCGATATACATCTCGCCCGACACACCCACTGGCACGGCCTGCAGGTTCCCGTCGAGTAGCCGGATGCTCACATCGCCGATGGGACGCCCGATCGGCACCTTCCAGGACCCGGCCCCCATGCCGTTGTTCGGATGGTACAGGGTCGAGGTGACGGTGGCCTCGGTCACGCCGTAGGCCGTGCACCAGGTCGCCGACGTTCGCGCGTGGGTCTGCCAGTCGCGAAGCCGCTCCCCGCGAACCTCTTCGCTGCCGGCAACGACGAGCCGAAGGCAGTCCGGAACCTCGACGCCATCTGTGGCCACCTGCAGGCTCCACTGCTCCCAGTACGAGCCGGGCACATTGACGATCGACACAGCATGCCGTGCAACGTGGCCCACGAACGCCGCGACCGACTGCGTCCGCTCGTGAGGAATCATCACCACCGCCGCGCCCGAAAGAAGCGTCGGGAACACCTCTTCGACGAACACGTCCCAGGACGCGCTGGTGAACTGGAGCACCCGGTCCCTCGACGTCAGGCGGTACTGGTCCCGTACCGTGTCGCAGAGGTGTAGCAGCGCTCCGTGGTGGGTGAGCACGCCCTTGGGCCGCCCCGTCGAACCCGACGTGTAGGTCACGTAGGCGAGATTCCCGGCGCGCACCGATGCGGGCGGCAGCGCCGCAGGCCCCACGGACACCGTGAGATCCCTGGTGAGCTCGACGATGGGTACCTGCGTCCGCGGCAACGCAGCGGCGGACGACGCGTCCGCGAGGAGCAGAGCGACCCCGGCATCGTCGAGCAGGGTCCGCAGGCGCTCGGCCGGGTAGCTCGGGTCCAGCGAGACCCACGCGCCACCGGCCCGAAGAACCGCCAGGACACCGATGATCAGCGAAGGCGACCGTTCCACCGATAGCCCCACGAGCGTGTCTGGACCGACCCCCTGCGCCCGCAGGCGACGGGCCAGCTGGCCCGCGAGGTTCCACAGGAGCTCGTAGCTCAGCTGCTGGCTGACACCTGCCACGTCCTCGGCAACCACCGCCACCGCATCCGGGGTCCGGGCGACCCTGGCCGCGAACACGTCGAGCACCGTGGTCTCGTCCGGGCGGCTCGCAGCGGGGATCGCTCGGGAAGGGAGCCCCTCGATCGACGCGCCCAGCGGCACCTCGGCGACGCGGCCGTCGGGGTTCTCCATGGCCGCCAGGAGCAGGCGCTCGAAGTGACCAATCCAACGGTCGATCGCGTCGGCGTCGAACAGATCGAGGTTGTAGTCCCAATCGAAGACGAGGACGTCGCCCTCGAGCTCGGTGACGTTCACGCTGAGGTCGAAGATCGAGTAGCTGACCGGCGGCGAGGTCCACTGGGTCCGCAGGTCGCCCATCTCGGGATCGTGCACCCAACGGTCGAGGTTGATCACCGTCGAGACCAGGGGCATCCGACGGACATCCCTCTTCACTTCGAGCTTGTCGATGAGCCGAGCGAACGGGTAGTCCTGATGTTCATACCCCGTCAGCAGCCGCTGACGGGTGGCCTCCAGGAAGTCGGAGAAGGTGGTCTGCGCTCCCAGGCGGCTGCGCAAGGGCAGGACGTGGGTGCAATACCCGACGAGCTGGCTGCTCCCAGGCATCCCCCGACCGGAGACCAAAGTCCCGACGACCACGTCCTCCTGGCCGCTGAGACGGTGCATCAGCGCCGCATACGCACCGTACAGGGTCATCATGAGCGTGAGCCCACGGCGAGCGCCGAACTGCTTGAGGCGCCGCACCAGCTCGGGCGACGGCCGCCAGGTACGGCGCGCGCCGCCGTAGCTCTTGAGGCGCGGACGCGAACCCACCGTGGGCAGCTCGAGGTCGGCCGGCGGAGGAGACAGCTCACGAAGCCAGTACCGCTCTTGCTCGACCATCGCAGGGTCGGAGATCTGGTCTACGTGCCATGCAACGTAGTCGCGGAACTGGGGCGGCGGCGGCAGCTCGGCCGCGGCTCCTCCACAAGCCTCGCGGTACAGCGCGCTCAGCTCCCGCTGGACGATGGCCACCGAACCGCCGTCTGCGATGGCGTGGTGGACCTTGAGCACCAGCCAGTGACGCTCGGCGCCCAGCCGCAGTGCGAACGCTGCGAACAGCGGCCCGGTCACGAGGTCGAAGCCACGGCCACTCTCGGCCTTCATCCAGGTGCGGGCCCGGGTCTCGGCGTCGGTGCTCCCTCTGGCCAGGTCGACCCACTGGACCGGGACGTCCACGGTGGCCAACACCCGCTGGGATTCGCCATCCGCGCTGAGGACGGTTCGCAGGGCCTCATGCCGGGCCACCACCCTGTCGACCGCTCGCTGAAGCGCGTCGCCGTCGAGGGAGCCTTCCAGATCGAGGCACAGCCAGTCGTTGTACGCAGCCGAGCCGTCCGCCGAGGCCTGTGCCGACAGCCAAAGCTGGCGCTGGGCCGTGATCAGGGGGATCTCATCGGGGCCGAGCGGGCGGACCGGAGGCGTCAGCCGCGCAGGGACGTGGGACCGAGAGGCCCCTCCGCCCACGAATCCAGCCTCGTGCAACTCGTCCACGCTCTCTTGGATCGCACGGGTCAGGAAGGCGATGTCCTCGTCGGTGTGGGCGGTCGAGAGGAAGCAGGTCCTCCCCTCCCACACGTACACACCGCGGTCGAGCAGGTGGTAGTAGAGCAGGTCGAGGTTTCCGGGGAAGACGAAGCGGAACAGCGAGCCGAAACGTACCAGTCGAACCGGCAGATCCCGCCCTTCGAAGTGTGTGTTCAGTGCGTCGACCATTCGCTTGGTGCGCCGATTCAGCGAGACTTGCAGCTCTGGCCCCTGCTGCTCCAGCTCGCGCAGGACCGCCCGAGAGGCCGCCAGCGTGAGTGGGTGCTTGCAGAAGGTGCCGGCGAAGAAGGTCGTCGCCGCCTGCGGGTAGGAGGTGTCTCCGTAGCTCCAGGCGCCCCCATCGATTCCGTCCATGAACCGTGCCCGCCCAGCGACGACGCCGATCGGCATTCCACCGCCGAGCACCTTGCCATAGGTGACCAGGTCGGCTTGGACTCCGAACCATGCCTGGGCGCCCCCCGGGTGGATTCGGAAGCCGGTCACCATCTCGTCGAACACGAGCGCGATGCCACTGGCTCGGGTGAGGTCACGCAGCTCACGCAGAAAGGCCGCGGGCTGCAGGTCGGGGCGTCGGCTCTGGACAGGCTCGACCAGCACGGCAGCCAGCTCGTGAGCATGTTGCCGGATCACGTCCAGCGCGTCCGGGTCGGCGTAGTCGAGTACCAGGACGTTCGCCACCTGGTTGGGAGGGATCCCCAGCGCCATCGGCACGGCCTGGTTTCCATGGCCACGGTTCACCAGCGTCCCGTTGAAGTGGCCGTGGTAGGAGCCGGCGAACACGGCAATTCGATCGCGGCGCGTCGCGGTGTGGGCCAGCCGAAGCGCCGTCATGACAGCTTCCGTGCCGGAGTTGCAGAACGCGACCCGCTCGTTGCCGGTGAGTCGGGCGACCGCCTCCGCAACCTCGCCCGCGAGTTCCGACTGCGGCCCAAGCTGGATGCCACGATCGAGCTGGGTGCGGAGTGCTTCCTTCACGAACGACGGATTGTGGCCGAACAGATGGACCCCGAAGCCCATGGTGATGTCGACGTAGGTGTTGCCGTCGAGGTCCCAGACCCGGGCACCATCGGAGTGCTCGCCGACGATGGGGTACAGCATCTCCTTGGTGGAGAAGCGAAAGCCGGCGGACGCACGATTATCGGCCAGGACCGAACGATACCGCCGGGTGTGGTCCCGCGAGGCCCGATGGCGGCGGTTCACCCGCTCGGTCAGCCTGTCGAGGTGGGCTCGCTGCCGCTCGTCGAGCCCGCGGGAACGCAGGTCGGCGATCGACGTGGACCTGTCGAGTGCCGTCCGGTCGTCGTGGTCGAGCCCCACGATGAACGTCGACCCCAGGGCGGCAGGGGACCGCGGATTCGACGATGGAGGGGTCGGACGGGGCGCCATGGGCAGCGACGTGGGCGCCTGCCCTCCGAGGAACTGGAGCTGCTGTGCGACGAGGTCGGACAGGGCGCCTGCCATCACGGGAGACGTGACCCGGACCGCGGCGTCGAGCTGCCGCTGGAGTACACGCTCGACCGTGTCACCGGCGGACGTGCCAACGGAACGCGAGGCGACAGGCGCCGGCGCCACCGGGACGACCCGTGCCTCGAGGTAGGCCGCCACGTCCCGCAGGGTGGTGAGCTCGTCGAAGAACTGACGCAGCTGGAGTTCGACCCCGAACTCTCCACGAATGCGCTCCAGTGCTTGAACGAGTAGGATCGAGTCCGCCCCCAGCTCCAGGAAGGCGACATCGTCCAACATCCCGGGCGACTGGAACACGTCCTCCATCAAGGCCCGCAACCGCGGGCCCACGTCCGAGACGGGCGAAGAGGTGAGCGGTGCGGCCGCGGCAACCGGTGGGCCCGCAGCCGGAACCGCCGTGGTCGGGCCCAGCGGTGCCCGCTCGGGCACCGGGAACCGGCGGCGCTCGTAGGGAGATGTCGGCAGCGACAGCTTGCGGCGGGGTGCCCCTCCTTCGAAGGACGCCCAGTCGATACGCACTCCACGGCAATGCAGAGCGGACAGGCTCTCGGCGAGAACGTGCCAGTCGTCGGAGTCACGGTTGGCGGACGACAGCCATTCGGCGTCGGACTCCGGATGGAGGGCGGCGAAGACCGGGTGTGGGCCGAGTTCGAGGAGCGTGTCGACGCCCTCGCCCAGCAGGGCGCGGACGCCCGCGTCGAAGTCGACCATCTCGGCCGCATGCCGCCGCAAATCCTTGGCTTCCAGCACGTGCCCTGCCGGCAGGACGGCACCGCCCACGTTGGTGACGAGCGGAATGCGCAGCGGCTGAACGTCGAGCCCAGCGGCAACCCGCTCGAACTCCGGGAGCATCGGCGCGACCAGCGGCGAGTGGAAGGCATGCGAGACCCGGAGTGTGGTCGCGTGGATACCCGAGGTGACCAGCGCCTCCCGGATCTGCTCCAACTGAGCCGAAGGTCCGGACAGCACGGTGCTCTCGGGCCCGTTGACCGCAGCAACGACGACGTCCGGGTGGGGCGCGGCGATCGACTCGGCCTGGGTTCGGTCGACCATCAGACCGAGCATTCCTCCGCCTTCGGGCAGGTCGTGCATCAGACGAGCCCGGGCCATCGTCAGTCGCAGGCCATCTTCGTAGTCCAGGGCGCCCGCCACGCAGGCCGCGAGGATCTCACCCGAGCTATGACCGAGCACGATCGCGGGCTCCACGCCCCAGCTCCGCCACAATTCCGCCATGGCCCAGCCGAAGGCGAACAGGACGGGCTGCGCGAACAGGGTGTCGTCCAGCATGGCGTCGTCGGACGTCTCCGAGAAAAGCGCGACCAGCAGCGACATGGGGAGCTCGTCGCGTACCAGGGCATCGGCGCGGTCGAGGATCGCTCGGAACCGTGGCTCTGTCTCGTACAGGGCACGTCCCATGCCCACTCGTTGCGTCCCCTGCCCTGCGATCACGAAGGCGACCTTGGGCCGGGCCGACGCGGCCACCTCACCCGTGTGGGTACCAGCGACCCGCACACCACGGGCGACCGCATCGAGCGCAGCGTCCAGCGCGTTCCGCTCGCTGGCGACCACTGCCAGACGGTGCCGTTGCTGGACCCGACCGGTGTTGGCGGTGAAGCAGACATCTGCGACCGCGTCCTCGGGATGGGAGCGCAGGTGATCCCGGTACGCGCCCGCAAGGGTACGGAGGGTGCTCGCGTGGCGCGCCGAGAGCGTCAGCACGTGAACCGCAGGGGCACTCGCTGGCTTCGAGGCCTCGGTGCGAGGTGCCTCCTCCAGCACGACGTGGGCGTTGGTGCCACCGAAGCCGAACGAGCTGACGCCTGCCATCCGCGTCGGTGCTCCTTCGGGCCACACCTCGAGCCGCGTCGGGATGCGTACCGCCGCCCCACCCCGCCGAATCTCGGCGTTCATGTTGCGGAAGTGCAGGTTCGGCGGGATCTGTCCCTCGCGGAGAGCCAGCGTGGTCTTGATCAGGCCTGCGATGCCAGCGGCCGCTTCGAGGTGACCGATGTTGGTCTTCACCGAGCCGAGCCACAGCGGGTCGTCGGACGAGCGCTCCGACATCAGGGCCGCGCTCAACGCACGGACCTCGATCGGGTCCCCGAGCTGGGTCCCGGTGCCGTGCGCCTCGACATACTGGATGCGGTCGGGGCCGACACCGGCGCGCTCCAGAGCGCGCCGCACGACCCGCTCCTGGGAAGGCCCGTTGGGCGCCGTGAGCCCATTGCTTCGCCCATCCTGGTTCACGGCCCAGCCGCGGATGACCGCGTCGATCCGATCGCCGTCGCGAACCGCATCGGAGAGCCGCTTGAGCACCACCGCGCCGCAGCCCTCGCTCCGGACGTAGCCGTCGGCGCGGGCGTCGAAGCTCTTGCATCGTCCGTCGGGCGCCATCATCCCAGCCTGGGAGAAGGCGATGGTGAGGTCCGGCGAAAAGACCAGGTTCACGCCCGCAGCCAACGCCAGGTCGCACTCGCCGAGCTGGATGCTCTGACAGGCGTTGGCGAGGGCCACCAGGGACGAGGAGCACGCCGTGTCGACCGACCAGCTCGGTCCGTGGAGGTCCAGAACATAGGAAAGGCGGCTCGCGGCGATGCTCGGTACGCTCCCCGGGCCAGAATGCGCGCCCTGGAGGTGGGGCTGCCCGGCGATCCGCCGCGCGAAGTCATTGGTTGCGATGCCGACGAACACCCCGGTGTCGCTCCCGCGAACCGTGTCGGGAGCCAGCCCAGCATCCTCCAGGGCCTCCCAAGCGACCTCGAGCAGCAGGCGCTGCTGCGGGTCGATGCTCTGGGTCTCCCGCGCCGAGATTCCGAAGAACTCGGGTTCGAATGCGTCGAAGTCATCGACGAACCCACCCCACCGCGTGTGCGCCTTGCCCTCGGCCGCGTGAGCCGGGTCGTAGTGGTCGTGGAGCCGCCACCGAGACTCGGGAACCTCGACGATGGCGTCGGTGCCATCGCGGAGCAGACGCCAGAACGCATCGGGGCTCGATGCACCCGGAAAGCGGCACCCCATGCCGATGATCGCAATGCCCTCGGACTGTGCGGCGCTCTCGGTCGACGCGGGAGCCGCGATGGATGCAGCCACAGCGGTGGACACGGGCGCGCCCGCCCGGGCCGCACGCGCCTCCGCCAAGGCGACGACGTGCTGCGACAGGGCCTCGATGTTCGGGTAGTCGAAGGCCGCGGTTGCGCCGAGCCCGATCTCCAGCCAGTCGTCGAGCTTGGCCGCCAGCGACATGGCCGCGAAGGAGTTCAGCCCGAAACGGAAGAACGAGGCGGTGACGTCGATCTCCTCGGGCCCCGTGTCGAGGACTTCGGAGAAGTGGTTCCGGAGCCACTGCTCGACCTCGGCTTGGGTCGGCGCGTACACCGCCTCGACCGTGGGGGCCTTCGTCGCACCATCACCCCAGTCCAGCGTGCGGTCCCGCCATTCGGCGACCAGGTCCAGCCGCCCCTCCAGGAAGCTCGTCCGACTGGCTCGGCGCTGGATCTTGCCGCTCGTGGTCCTCAGCACCGTGCCACGCTGGATCAGGCTGATGGCGCACAGCTCGATTCCGTGCTCCTCGGCCACCGCCTGTCGGATGTTGCCGAACACCTCTGCGACGTCGAGCTCCGGGGTGACCTTGACTTCCTGAACCAGGGCGACGCGTTCGGCTCCATCGACATCGAGGGCGAAGGCAGCCACAGCCCCCGGTCGAGCGAGGGGATGGCTGGTCTCCGAGGCCAACTCGATGTCCTGCGGATAGTAGTTGCGCCCGCGAACGATGATCAGGTCTCTGTGGCGCCCGGTAACGTAGAGGTAGTCGTCTTCGAGAAAGCCGAGGTCGCCCGTTCGCAGGTAGGGCCCTTCGTCCTCGCGGCCCACGATCCGAGCCTCGAACACCCGTCGGGTATCCTCGGGCTTCTCCCAGTAGCCCTGGGTGACGCTGTCGCCGCCAAGCCAGATCTCGCCGACCGTGTCTGGTGGACAGGCCTCGCAGGTCGTTGGATCGACGATGACTGTACGGGCGCCAGGATCGATTCGGCCAGAGCTGGCAAGGGTTCGCGCTCCGGGCTCGCCGGCGACCCGTCGCTCGATCCGGTTCTCCTGGAGCGCGGCATCGTCGACCGTCGTGAGTCGGGGCTCGACACCGATCGGCGTACCCGAGATGATCAGCGTGGCTTCGGCCAGTCCGTAGGTCGGGCACTCGAAGGACAGCTCGAAGCCCGTGGAGGCAAACGCCTCTGCGAACCGTGCGATGGTGCCAGGACGAACGGGTTCCGCGCCGTTGAGTGCGAGCCGCCAGCAGCTCAGATCCAGCTCGGCCCGCTCTTCGGGCGTCGTCTTGGCGACACACATGTCGTAGGCGAAGTTCGGTGCCGCGCTGTGGGTTCCACGGTAGCGCGAGATCGCCCGCAGCCACCGGAGCGGCTTCTGGGCGAAGGCCGTGGGACTCATCTGATAGCAGCGGAACCCATTGAACACCGGGAAGAGCAGCCCGAAGATCAGCCCCAGATCGTGAAAGAATGGCAGCCAGGTCACCGCCACGCTGTCCTCGTTCGGGACCCAGAGCGTGCTCGTATAGGCGAGGTTGGTGAGAAGGTTCCCGTGGCTCACGTTCACGCCCTTGGGCGTGCCGGTCGAGCCTGACGTGTACTGGAAGTACGAGGGTGTGTTTCGGTCGATCGGCGGCCTCTCCCACCGATCAGCAAGGTGCTTCGTGGAGACGTCGGTCCCCACTAGGGGAATCTCCGAACCACCACCCGGCAGCGTCGCGCCCAGGCGCTCGACCACCTCGCCGAGAGTGAGCACCGCGGCCGCTCCGGCGTCGACCGCGATGGTCCGCAGACGCTCGACATGCTTTTTCCTCTGCGACAGATTCACGGGGATCGCCGCAACACCGGCGTATTGGCAGCCCCAGTAGGTGATCCAGAAATCCACGCCGGCCGGATACAAGAGAATGGCCCTGGATCCTCGTGGGCAGTACTCGGACAGCATGACCGCCATGGCCCGAGCTGCACGATCGAGCTCGGCGAACGTCAGCCGTGAGGTCTCGCGCTCACCATCCTCGAGGAATGCATAGGCCAGGGCGTCTCCGTGCAGCTCGGCCCGGCGGATCAACAGGTCGACGAGCGTCTCGGCGTCCCGCGGATCGAGAGTGGTGGGATCCGACATGCTCACTCCGTTTCGAGCAGGGTCACTACCACACCTCCGAGGGTGCCACCACCCACAATGCCTCAGAGGTGAGATCGGACGGAATGCTCGCCAGCATGCTCCAACAACGCCCGTAGAGGGGGAAGGGTCACCGGCCAGGCGTATTCCATCTCGATCAGCTCACGCCCCGCCCGTCCCCAGCGGCGCCCGAGGTTGGGATTCGTGGCGAGCTCGTACAGGCCTGCAGCCAGGTTGCCGGCCAGGTCTTCCGGCTCTGCCAGCCAACCGGTACGCAGATGATGCACGACCTCGGCCACACCTCCAGCACGGCCGACGACCACCGGCAGACCGGAAGCGAGAGCCTCCAGCACGGCGTTCGGCACTCCGTCGCGGTCCCCATCGGGAGCGCGACGACAGCCGAGGCCAAACGCGTGGGCCCAGGCGAAGTCCTCGGCCGTCACGGGCCTGGCGCCAGGAAGTGCAGTCCGCCCCGAGAGGCCTCGGTCGTGGAGAAGTCGTCGCACGGCCTCGGACTCGGAGCCCTCGCCGATCAGTCGCCAGCGCACGTCGACACCTCGATCGACCGTGCGGCCCACCGCATCGACCAACGCATCCAGCCCCTTCTTCGGGACCATGCGCCCCACGGTCAGCAAGTGAAAGGGCTCCCCCTCACCACGCATCTCCCGCAGAAGAAGTGGCTGTTCGTCGAGCGGGAGCCCGTGGCGATGGAGTACCAGTCGGGGCCGGAGCTCCGACGGCACCACGTTGCGTAGCGTGGACAGCGCGTGCTCCGAACACACGGCCACAAAGGCCGCTCGCGCGCACAGAGCAGCCCGGTCGACCTCGGGGACGAAGATGTCCCGGGCGTGGGCCGAAAGACTGAACACGCCCCTCCGCCGCCGAGCCAACTCCGCTGCAACGAGACCGGGCAGGTGCAGGAAATGCCCATGGAAGTGACGAATCCGACGTGGGATTCGCGCATCGAGGTCCCTGGCGACGGCCGCCGCCCGTGCGGCGAGCCACAGCCCACGTGGTGTCCGCGGCACCAGGGAGGCGAGGGCTCCACGAACTGGAGGACGCCACCGCCGAGTGCCGTCCTCGCACCCCCAGACTTCCAGCCGGAGCCCCAAGCTCCTTAGCCCTCGGACCTCCCGTGCGATGAAGGTCTCGGTCAGCGACGAGGTGCGAGCCACCAGGACGGCGATGTCATGGGGCCTGGACGGCATCGCTCAGCACCTCCTCGAAGCGTGCAGCGCTCCGCTCCCAGGTGAACCATGCCGCCCGGGTCCGCCCGCGCTCCACCAACTCGGCCCGTAGCGACGGGCTCTCGGTCAGCCGACGAAGCGCTGTCGCCAGGGCTGCCGGATCCCCAGGGTCGGCCAGCAGCGCCGCTCCGTCGCACACCTCGCGGAGCACCGGTCGGTCCGAAGCCACCACCGGCACGCCGGCGGCCATGGCCTCCAGGACTGGCAGGCCGAAGCCCTCGGCGAAGGAGGGAAAGCAGAACGCAGTGGCCGCCGCGTACAGAATGCCGAGGGAATCCGTCGAGACGAAGCCGAGATCGCGGAACCCCGATCCCGCGGCCCCACGAATGGCGGCCAAGAGGTCGGGAGAGCGCGGGACTCGCGGCCCGACCAGCACGAAGGGCAGGCCGGCCCGTGCAGCCGCCGACGCTGCCGCGAGCTGGTTCTTCTTGGGCTCGACGCAGCCCACCGAGAGCACGAACGGGCCGGAGATGCCGAACCGGGCCTCCACCTCCGCCTCTGCCTGGGCACGGGGGGGCCTGGGAAGCTCGGCGTCCACCCCCCAGGGCACCACCACCACACGCTCGGGCGGCACCCCGAATCGTGACAGCACCTGGCGTCGGACCCACTCGGTCGGCACCGCCACCCGCCGGGCCATTCGAACGCTCGGCCCGAGCAACGCTCGGTAGTGCCATACATTCCGGCGACGGACCAGCCGGGGAACCTCCAACGCGATCAGATCGTGGACCGTCACCACACGAGGCATCCGAGCGCGAAGCGGGACCGTGTAGTTTGGAGAATAGAGCACGTCCGCGCGGATCTGACGGAGGTGCCGAGGCAAAGTGAGCTGCTGCCAGGCCACCCGACGAGCGCCGGTACCCGATCGGGACGGCAGATGAGGAATTCCCGCCTCGACGGCACCCCGATCGTCGTTGTATGCCCCGACGATGGAACACCTGCCCCGATGCGCCAAGGTCACCACCAAGCGACGGGTCGCGGCAGCCACACCTCGTTCGGCTCCTCCCCAGCAAGTTCCGTCGACGACAACCCTCACCCGACCCCGCGCTCCGGCGCGAACGTAGCACGCGTCCCCCAGGACCCACGAATGCCGGAAAGGCCCTACCCATTGTCGACCTTCGCACGCTCCGCCACCGGCGTCGCGCTGATGATCGTCGCAGCGAAGTGCTTCGGCTTCGTCCACAAGCTGGTGCTCGCCGACCGAGCCGGGGCAGGCAGCGAGGTCGATGCCTACTTCACGGCCTTCGGTGTAGCCTTCTTCCTGTTCGTCCTCGTCGACGACATCGTCGTTCCATCGTTTCTTCCTTGCTTCGTCGCCCTAAGAGAACGGGACCCGGCCACCGCAGCCGCACTGCTCCGCCGCACCTTGGGCGCCGTCGGTTCGATGTTGGTCCTGGTCGCCGGTGCGGCCTGGATGTGGACCGAGGGCGTCGTGTCCGTGGTCGCTCCAGGGTTCGAAGGGGAGCAGGTCGATCTGGCGGTCTCTCTCGTCCGTTGGACGCTCCCTGGTGGTGTGTTCCTCGGCATCGCGGGAATCACCTACGTGGTACTCAACGCGCGCCACAGCTTCCTGCTCCCGGCCACCGCCGCCGCCGCGTGGAAGGGCGCAGCCCTGGTCCTGCTCGTCGCCCTGTCTCCACTGTACGGCGTCCGCGGAGCGGCCATGGCCCTCACCGGTGGCGCCGCGGTCCAGCTCCTGCTCCACCTCCGCCCCCTGTGGCAGGAGCTCCGCCCCCTGGGCGAGACCTCGGCCGACGCGCTTGGCGCGAGCACCCGCCGGATGCTGTGGCTGATGGCACCCCTGGCGGTGGGCACGCTTGCCGCCCAGTCCAGTGGCTTCGTCGACAACGCGGTGGCCTCGAGCCTCGACGAGGGCTCCATCTCAGCGGTCGCCTTCGCCCGGAAGGTCGTCGACGTCCCGGTCCTGATGCTGCCTCACGTCCTCGGAATCGTCACCTTTCCCACGTTGATCCGGCTTGCTTCCCAGAAGGCCTGGCCCGAGCTGGAGCACCTGCTCGGCACCCTGCTGGGCACGTGTGTGGTGCTGCTGTTCCCTGGCGTACTCGTGTTCGTGATCGCCCCGGACGCCGTCGTCACCTTGCTGTTTCGCCGTGGAGCATTCGATGCCGAAGCCGCGACCCAGACCGCGCTGGTGTTCGCCTGGCTGTCGAGCGGACTCATCGCTTACGCTGCAGAAATCCTGGTTCTACGGGTTTTCTACTCGCTCCAGGACACCTTCACCCCGATCGTCGTCGGCCTCGTGTTCGCTGGCCTCAACGTGGCGCTCACCCTGGCGCTGGCGCCTCGCCTCGGCATCGTAGCCCTTCCCCTGGCCCTGGTGACCCAGAAGTCGGGCAAGGTCGTCGTCCTCCTGGCGTTGCTCACCCAGCGCCTCGGAAGCGGCTGGATTCGCTCGTCGTGGACGGCGATCCGCATCTCGGGACCAGCCCTTCTCGCCTTCTCGGTCGTGTTCCTCGTCGGCCACTTCGCCATCGGGCACCTCGGTGCCTCAGTCCTCCTGAACCTGGTGGTGGCGGTGGGCGCGGGGCTGATCTATCTGGCCCTGCTGGCCCCCACCGGGCTGCACCGGATGCTCCGCGCATGAACACGCCTCCCCACGTACGGGTCCTACACGTGCTCGAGGCGACCGCCGGAGGGACCGCACGACACGTCACCGAGCTTCTCCTCGGCCTCGGTGCCGACATCCGGCCACATCTCGTCTACTCTCCCTATCGAAGCCCTCGTTTCGAGCAGAATCTGAGCCATCTGCGAGCTGCCGGCGTGCCGTGCACCGTCGTGCCGATGCGCCGCTCAGTCGGTGCACACGACCTCCTCGCCACCTGGCACCTGCGGCGGCTCCTCCGCCGCCACCGCCCCGATCTGATCCACCTCCACAGCTCGAAGGCGGGCGGGATCGGACGACTGGCGGCCCGCGGCACGGGCGTCCCAGTGCTCTACACTCCCCACGGTTGGTCCTTCCTCGGTGGAGGACGCCGCGGCCGACTCACCCTTTCCCTCGAGCGGAGCCTGGCGCGCCACACCACCCATCTGGCCGCCGTCTCGGAGAGCGAGGCCCACGCGGCCACCGAGCAGGTCGGCCTGGCGCCAGCGAACGTCAGCGTGGTCACCAACTCCGTTCCAGTGCGGCCCCAGCGACCCCAGGCATCGCCTGGCCCATTGCGACTGGGATTCCTCGGCCGACTGGCACCTCAGAAGAACCCGCTCGCGGCGGTGCGCGTGGCCGAGGCGCTGCACGCCAGCGGCTGTTCCTTCCACCTCGAGCTGGTCGGCGGAGGCCCCCTCGCCCGGGCTACCCGTCGGGCCATCGGTCACCTCGGGCTCAGCGCCCGGATCGACGCCCCGGGGGAGATCGTCGACACCGAAGGGTTCTACGGACGCATCGACGCGCTGCTGAGTACGGCGACCTACGAGGGGATGCCCTACGCGATCCTGGACGCCATGGCCTGGGGCCTCCCGACGGTGGCCTTTGCGGCGCCAGGCGTCGTCGACGTGGTGCGCCACGAGCAGACCGGCCTGCTCGCCCCCATGGGAGACGTCGACGCTCTGGCAGCCCAGGCACGGCGCCTCGTGAGGGAACCCGGGCTGGCGGACCGACTCGGGAGGGCCGCACGGGACGTGATCGCTCGCGACCACGACCCCAAGCACCAGATCGCCGCGTTCGAGACCCTCTATCGACAACTGGCGAGTGTGCGCACATGAAGGTGGCCTTCGTGTCGCATTTCGGGGGGCTGGGGGGGGCGGAGCGGAGCCTGCTGGAGCTGATGCCGGCTCTGCGGGCCACTGGCGTACACCCGACCTTGATCGCCCCCGAGCCGAGTCCGCTGAGCGAGGCAGCCCGCGCCCTCCACCTCCCTACACACCGCGCCCCGTTCCGCCGCTTGGAGCGACGGCGCTCCGTCGACTTCGTCCGCTCCGCCGCTCGACTCCCGCTGGGATGGCTCCATCTTCGGCGTCTCCTCTGTGGGCTCCGCCCCGACATCGTCCACGCCAACACCGGCGCCGCGATGGCCTGGGTCGGCCCGGTCGCGCGACGCCTCGGCATTCCCACCGTCTGGCACTGGCGGGACTTCGACAGAGGCGCCCATGTGCCTCTCCTCGGTTCGAGCTGCGACCTCGCGCTGACGATCTCCGAGTCCGTCACCCGCCATGCAACCGCCGAGCTTCGAGGACACACGCCGGTGGTGTGCGTCGGCAACGGCGTCCGAGATCTGCCCACGGCAGCCCCTCTCGAGGTCGCGTCTTGGAGGCGGCCCGGGACCGTGCTGGTGGCCATGGCCGGCCAGGCGGTCCCCCGCAAGGGGCACGACGTGTTCGTCGCCGCCGTCGCAGAGGCCCGCCGTGAAGTGCCCGAGCTCTCGGCGATCGCCGTGTGCGCCGACTGGGGTGACGGCAGTGCGTGGACCCGGCAGATCCACGCGCAGGCGCGCTCCGGAGGGACACGGGTGGTCGGCGAGATCGCGTCGGTGGCATCGCTGTTCGAGGCCGCCGACATCGTCGTCGTCCCATCCCGACGCGAGCCATTTGGCCGAGTCGCCGTCGAGGGCATGCTGGCTGCCCGCCCCGTGATCGCCTCGGACGTCGACGGCCTGTCGGAGATCGTCGACCCGGGACGGACCGGCCTGTTGGTCCAGCCCGATGACCCCGAGGCGCTCGCGGCAGCCGTGGTGACACTCGCCCGGGATCCGGAGCTGCGCAAAGAGATGGGGCGCGCCGGTCGCGCGCGTGCGCGAGAGCGGTTCACGCCGGAGCGGGTCGCCGACGCACTCCGAGCCGCCTATGCCACGCTACCGCTCTCGGTGACGGGATGAGCGCGGTCCCCCCATGGGAGCCCGGCGAGGTCCGGCTGTGGCTCATCGACCTCGAACAGGACAACTGGGGGCCCTGGACGCATCGGCTCCTGAGTGCCGACGAGCGCGCACGGCGGGATCGATTCGTTCAACAGCGAGACCGACGAGCCTACTCGATCGTTCGGGCCACCGCGCGGGTCTTGCTGGGCCGCCACCTCGTCCGTCCCCCAGCGTCCCTCGTCATCGGAGAGGGGCGCTACGGCAAGCCGCACCTCGTCGACAGCGCCGTAGAGTTCAACGTGTCCCACTCGGGTCGCTGGGCCCTGATCGCGATGGCCGAGGACCACCCGGTCGGCGTCGATATCGAGCAGCAGCTGGACCTGCCCGACATGTCTTCGGTGGCCCGGATCTGCTTCTCCGAGCCTGAGCGCCAGGCGCTGTGGTCCTTGCCCCGCGACCTCCAGAACCAGGCGTTCTTTCTATGCTGGAGTCGGAAAGAGTCGTTCATCAAGGCGCTGGGCACGGGACTGAGCTTCCCCCTCGACGCCTTCGACGTGACGCTGGACCCCCGGCGGGAGGCAGCCCTCCTCGAGGTGCGAGACCCCGCACGCGCCGCCGAGGACTGGCACCTGGTCGGCCTGCCTGCGCCCAGCGGCTACGCGGCCGCGCTCACCACCCTGGGGGCGGCTGCCGTTCGATGGATGCTCACTCCCCGCCTCTCCTGACCGGCATCGACCAGACCGGTGACAGGAGCTGCTCGGCGAGCCCCACCGGCACGCGCTCCGACTCCACAAGCCCGAACTCCCACTCCGCCGGATCCCCCTGTGGGACCTCGAGGGTTCCGAAGATCCAGTCTACGACCGGTAGGAGCTCCGCGAGGTTGGCCCGATCGCCCGCGTGTACCGTGTGGTGCCAGGCGTGGTAATTCGGCGTGCTCACCAGCAAGGACCACCCACGCCACCAGCCATCGAACCGTGGGAAGTCGACGTCCCAGTGGTTCGTCGTGTTGACGGTCCCCCGGATGATGCCCGCTACGAGCAGCGCCTCCGCCGAGACCCCGAGGGTGAAGGACACGGCGAACATCGTAAAGAAGCGAACGAACGTGAACCAGGGATGATCCCGGTCCGTCGCGAAGAGGTTGAGCTCGGTCGTCGCGTGGTGGAGCCTGTGTAGGCGCCACAGAATCGGAATCGTGTGGTCCAAGCGATGGATCCAGTAGGCCACCAGCTCCTCGACCAGGAGGAGGACGATGATCTGGGCCAGGAGTCCCACTCCCAGCGCACTCAATCCCCACCAGGCCGGCTGGAACGCGTACATCGCTTCCAACAGGTAGACACGCAACAGCGTCTGAAAGAACACCGCCAATACGGTCAGAGCGATGCCTCGGTACACCTCCAGTGACAGCACGGATGTTCCCGAGCGAGTCCATAGCCACTGCATGGACAACCCGACGATCCACATGGGAAGCAGGAGGCAACCTTCCGACCACATGCCGACCGTAGCGAGGGCCCCGAGCGCGAGGAGCGTCATGACCGATGTCGACACGGGTGTGGGACCGACTCGCTGTTGAACGGCATCGGCCCCGAGCATCAAGAACGAGAGCCCGAGGAGGGCTTGGAGCGTCATGGTTTCCTCGATGTGGTGGAGCGCCCGGTAACAGTGCCTCCCGTCGACGACGCACGGACCCGTTTCCCCTGTTTCGACGACGTGGTAGGCAGACCTAGAATAGCCAATTCGTGGAGGCCTCTTGGGCGAACCCGACCTGTTCCTGCATCCCGAGGTGATCCTCGAGCCACTCGTTGACCGCTGGTACGCCTGGTCTCACCTGATATCACCAGCGACTGCAGCTCTGAACATCGTCCGTCGCCACCTGAAGATCATGGACTCCTACGTCCAGGCACCGATGGTCCATGCCGCCGCCGTTCGCAACCCGGCGATGATCGGAGGGCCCTTCCTGGACTGTGGTGGGAAGCGGGTCGAGGAGGTCCGGAGCCTCGTCGCGCAGACCCGACGTGACCGCAGCCAGCTGCTGAGGCTGAGCGAGGCCCTGATCGCGTTGAGCCAGCTCCTGGAACAGCACACGACCGGCGAGACGCTGGAGCCGCTGTATGCAGACATCCCGGACGAGCTCCGGGGCTACGTCGAGCTGGTCTACGACCTGAACCACCGCCCGAGCTTCCGGCTGCTCGAGGCCTTGCTGTATCAAAGCCCATACATGGACGACTCGGCGCAGAGCATCGTGCTGCGACGGGCGCCCGGCCAGCGCCCGTTCGTCGGAAGCACACCACGCCTGGACGCGCCCGATCAGCTCCACCTCACCTGGCCGCTGGCCGACCCGCGGATCGATACCCTCGCCCGCCTGCGCCATGTCGGTCGCCCCAAGTCGGAGCTCCTGGCCGAGCTGGGGCTCGACGCCGACGAAGAGGCCCTGTTCCTGAGCTTCCTCACCCCCGAGCGGTCGGCCCGGCACACCCCTCCGGCCGCCGCGCGATGCCGGTACCTCGGACACGCCTGCCTCCTGTTCGAGACGCCCGAGACCGCAGTCCTCGTCGACCCGTTCATCAACCACGGCACCGGGGAGGAGTCGTTCACCTACGCCGACCTCCCGCCCTACATCGACACGGTCCTGGTGACGCACAACCACAAGGACCACATGCCCCTCGAGACGCTGCTGGAGCTGCGGCATCGCGTCGGCACCATCGTCGTCCCGCGAAGCTCGGGCGGGGCACTGCAGGACCCCTCGCTCGCACTCATGCTGCGACACGTCGGCTTCGAGAACGTGGTGCAGGTCGACGACCTGGACGTGCTCCGGTCTGGAGACGTGACGATCACCGCAGTTCCCTTCCTCGGGGAGCACGGCGACCTCGACATTCGCTCGAAGAGCGCCTACGCCCTTCGCATCGGCGACTTCACAGCACTGCTCGCCGCCGACTCCCGCAACGTCGAACCGAAGACGTACACCCACCTCCGTAGGGTACTCGGTCCCATCGACACACTGTTCCTCGGGATGGAGTGCGATGGCGCACCGGTCTCGTGGGTCTACGGCCCGCTGTTCCCCGGCGGGATCCAGCGGCGCCAGGACCAGCACCGTCGATTGGCCGGCTCGGACTGCGTGCGTGGTGTCGCCATGGCCGAGGCCCTCGGCTGCAGGGCTGCGTACGTGTATGCGATGGGTCTCGAGCCCTGGCTCTCGTACATCATCGCTACGAACTACACACCGGACTCGCACCCGATCGTGCAGGCCAATGCCCTGGTCGCCCACTTCCAGGACCAGGGACTGCAGGCGGAACTCCTCCGCAGTCGACGAGAGTGGACCGACCTCGTGTAGCTCGGGCGACGGCACGGATTCCGATCAGCCGTCCTTGCGCAACCGGTTGAAGGTGACCCGTCCCAGATCTCGCCAGTGCAGGCGAACCCACCACATGTTGAGGCTGATCGCGAAGTCGAGGGAACGCACGTAGTGCCCCCAGTCGGGCGGCAGGTAGAGCACCTCGCCGGGTCCCAGCTCGAAGGTCGACGGCGTCGCATCGGAGAACCGTGGGTATCGATCGAGGCGCGGCGCCTCGACATCGACCGGACTGAAGTGCGGCGAGGGCAGATCGGACGGGATGTAGATCCGGTCCTGTTGCGCACTGGGGAAGATGGTCCATTCCTTCCGACCGAAGATCTGAACCGCGAAGTTCGGCAGGGGATCGATGTGCAGCGCGGCCCGACAGCCAGCCGGCCCCATCCACAGGTAGATCTTCTGGCCCGACCACGAGCGCATGCGCTCCGAGAAGTACGGAAGACCACCGAGATCCTCTCGCAGCACGGCGCGCTTGCCCGTGAGCGGCTGCATGGCGGCGTATCTGCGACCATCGGGCTCGGTCGGGAAGTCCCCTTGGAGATAGTCCCCGATCGTGCTCGGTGAGCGCCGAACATTCTCCAGGAAATAGGCCGCGTCGCTGCCTCGGTCCTCGGCCAGGGCCTCGATGTCCACGGGCAACGTGCCGTAGCGGTCGCGCAGATACTCCGGCGTCCACCGCTGCCGAGCAGGCCAGTGTTCGATCGCATCCGTCAAGATGACGGGGCGTCCGGGGTACTGAAAGTGCACCCGAAAGTCCAACGGGGAGAGGTTGCTGACGCGCTCGATCATCCGGCGGCCTCCGTGTTGGGCCCGCTATCTCGGAGCAGGTGGCGCGGGTGACCGAGTCCGAAGGAATCGATCGCCCGCCACCATCGCGCGGCCGCGGTCCAGTCCAGCTGGGTCTCGTCACGAGGCCGCACGTGGACCGGCTCTCGCCGACATGCGGTACCGGCGCAAGCTCGACGTCGCTACCGATGCAGCGCCCCTTCTGCCCCCGCCGAAGGGCTCCGCACGCCTGGCCCTCCCCGGCTGGTCGGGATGCCGTTGCCAACGGCTCCAGCGTCGCCGACATCACGGACCAGGGCTCCTACCTCGATCCGTCCCCCGCCATCGTGCCGGCTCCACGTCGCCACCGCCTCAGCGCGCCCTGCTCGTCGCAGGGAAGCCCCTTGTCGTCAAAGGACCTCACCACCTTCTCTCCGCCAACGACGACCTCGAGCTCGATGCAGTTCTCCCCCCGCCCCTTCCGCGGTCGCTTCCACAGCAGCTCGGGCTCCATCCACGCCGGCCTGTCGTTCGTCTCACAGGCACGCCCCTGGGAATCGACGCAGTCCGCTCCCCTCCCCGTCCTCGAACGCATCCCCCGCAGCTCGGGCTCCACCCACGCCGGTCCCTCGTCCGCCTCACAGGCACGGCCCTGGGGATCGACGTAGCCCCCACCCGACCGATGGCACCAACGCACCTCCGTCGCCTCGCGCCACATGCTCAGGTCCGGCATGGGCACACGGGGCCCGAACAGTCCGAAGTCGCAGCCGCCCAGCTCGACATGCAGGCCATCGCCAGCGGCCCACGCGCTCATCGCCTGAACGTCCGCCTCCGTCGCCAGCACCGTCATCTCCACCGTTCCGTCCCGAACCCCGCTCTCCACGATCAGCACGTTGGCGATGCTCTGCCCCCGGGGCCGGTCCCTCGCCATGAAGTCCACCGACGACCCGCGCTGGAAGAAGGGAAGCATCGACGGCGACCCCTGAACCGGAAGCGTCGCCGCCTTCACCCCGTCGGGAAGGAAGAACGTGTGCACGAACGGCGGGTGGGCGTGGTGCCCCTGCAGCGGCTGACCCGGCGCGAGGTGACGCTGCGCCACCAGCGGCAGCTCGTGATCCGCCGCGCGAAGGGCGGCCGGTGGCAGGCTGCTCGCCGGCCATGCCACCGTCTGCGTGTTCTCGGCCGTCAGCATCTCCCACGCCTCGACCTTCGACGTGACGGTCAGCACCTCCACCGTCTCGACCTCGTGACCGGCAGACGCAGACCACAGCCACGTCATGGTGGCGGCAGGCCCCACCGCACCGACGACCATGCCCAGGGCGAGCCACCCCCACCTCAAGGTTTCACCATCGGGGCGAGGGGCTTCGAGGTCCGCCGCTGCGCAACCAGCGTCGTGCGGAAGATGGGCTCGTGGGCCGAGACCGGCACGCCGAGGCGCTCGCCCACACCCCCGTCGACGAGCAGCCCCTCGCCCTCCACCGCAAGGCCCACATACACCTGGACGAGGTCCTCGGGCTGGACGAGATGACCCGGCGGGAGGGGGTGCCTCGGCACGGCGATGCACTGCGGATCGACGTTGGTCCCGCCGGCCCAGCCCGGCACCTGGGAGGCGGCCCGATGCAGCTGCTCCGCCGACGTGAGCGGACCGCACTGCATCGCCAGTGGGCGCATCGGCAGCAAGCCCGTCCACACCGACGGCCCGAGGGCCATCGTCGCGATGCTGGCCAGCAGGCCCCACCCTCCGACGGCGCCGACCGCGAAGCTCTGCCATCGCGACAGGTGGATCCGGGAGGCGTCGAGCATGAGTCAGTGTACCGCCAACGAGCGACGCAAGCCTCTGAAGCTACGGAGGAGGCCCAAGTAGAACCACCTCCCATGATGTACGTGGGGGGCGCACTCAGGACAACGGGATGAGCGAAGCCAGCAGCGGGGTCCTCCGTGGCTCTCCGTGTCTCCAGACCGCCGTCGTCGGCCTCGGCCCCTTCGCCGGCGTCAACGCCCACGGAGCTTCCTCCGACCACCACCGCCGAGGCGCTGGAGCCACACCGACCACCAGCGTGGCTGCGAGCAGGTGTCTCGGCCAACGACCCGGCGCTCAGGCCACCGCCCTGACTACCAGTTGCCGGGGGCTTCGCCCCTCTGACCCCACCGGAGGGCTCCGCCCTCCTGGCCCTCCCGGGCTTGCGATGGCGTGGCTCCTGGCGACGGCGCCTCCGTGTGCCCTCCCGTGGAACCACCTCCTGAACGCGCGTGGGTGGCGCGCTCAGGGCGCCGGGACGAGCGAAACCAGCAGCGGGGTACTCCGTGGCCCGCCGTGTCCCCAGACCGCCGTCCTCGGCCTCGGCCCCTTGGCCGGCGTCCACGCCCACAGCGCTACCTCCGAACACCTCCGTCGCGGCGCCCGACCGATCCCGTCGAAATGCGCCTGGGAACCCCGTCACCACCGCCTTGCGCACCGCGCCCTAAAGCCCAGGCCGGGATGACCGATTGCGAGCCATGCACTGGCTCCCGCCAACTCTTCGCCTCGTTCGGCTCCTCCTGCCCCTCCTCCTGCTGTTGGGGGTGCTGTGGATGCCCGAGGCCACCTTCGCGCAAGCGCCACCCCCTCCCCTCGAGCCCGCCCTGCCCACGCTCGGCGACGCCATCGAGGGCGCGGTGGCCAGCACCCCCGACGACGCCACGGACGCCAGCGTCCGCCTGGTCCTCCTGCTCACCGCTCTCTCCCTGCTGCCCGGCCTGCTGCTGGCGATGACGCCGTTCACCCGCTTCATCATCGTCTTCAGCCTGCTCCGCCAGGCCCTCGGCCTGCAGCAGTCCCCACCGAACCAGATCCTGGTGGGCCTCTCGCTGGCCCTGACGATGCTGGTGATGCAGCCCACGCTCCAGCAGTCCTGGGACGAGGGCGTGCAGCCCTACATGGCCGGCGAGATCGCCACCGAGGTCGCCTACGAGCGCTCGATGGGGCCGATGCGCACGTTCATGCTCCACAACGTCCAGCGGGACGACCTGGCCACCGCGATGCGTCTGGCCCGCATGCCCCGCCCCGACACCCTCGAGGACGTGCCCACCGCTGTGGTCGTCACGGGCTTCGTGCTCTCCGAGCTCCGCACGGCCTTCGTCATCGCCGTGAAGGTCTACGTGCCCTTCCTGGTGGTCGACCTGGTGGTGGCGTCCACGCTGCTGGGCATGGGGATGATGATGCTGCCACCGGTCGTCATCTCCCTCCCCTTCAAGCTGATGGTCTTCGTGTTGATGGACGGCTGGGGCCTGCTGGTCACCGGCATGGTGGCGGGGATTCACTGACATGAGCGCAGAACAAGCCCTCTACCTGGTCCAGCAGGGCCTCCTCACGGCGATGTTCCTGGCGGGACCGCTGCTGATCACCGCCCTCGTCGTCGGCACGATCGTGTCGGTCCTCCAGGCCGTGACCCAGGTCCAGGAGGTCACCCTGGTCTTCGTCCCGAAGATGCTCGCCACCTTCGCCGTGATGGCCATGGCCGGCGGCTGGATGATCCAGGTGATGACCAGCTTCGGCACGGAGATGTTCCTGTCGATCGGGGCTCCGTGACGTGGCCGAGCCCGTCGCCGTCCTCGCGACCACCGGCCTCGTGTTCGCACGGGTCGGTGCGCTCGTGCTGGGCATGCCGGTGTTCAGCGCCGACGGCGTCCCCAAGGCCATCCCCGTCTTCGCCGCCCTGGGGGTGACCCTCATCGTCGCCCCCGCGCAGCCCCTGGTCGAGACTCCGGACAACCTGGGCCTGCTGATCTTCGCCCTCGCCGGCGAGCTGCTGGTGGGCCTGCTGGCCGGGCTGACGGTCCGTGCCATCTTCGCCTCCCTCGCCATGGCCTCCGAGATCATGGCGATGCAGATGGGCCTGGCGATGGCCACGATGCTCAACCCCCTGGAGAAGCAGCAGTCGGGTCCGGTGGGCTCGCTGGCCTCCTGGGCAGCGACGCTGACCTTCATCGCCCAGGACCTGCACCTGCGCTGCATCGAGGGCGTGGCCGCCTCCTTCCACACGATGCCCGCCGGCACCTGGGACCCGAACCTCGCCCTGCTCCGACACCTCCCTGAGGCCCTCGAGGCGGCGGTGCACCTCGGTGTGCAGCTGGCCGGCCCCGTCCTCGCCCTCGTCTGGTTCGTCAACGTGCTGGTGGCGATGCTCGCCCGGCTGGCCCCGAAGATGAACGTGTTCTTCAGCATCGGCATGACCGTCACCAGCGTGCTCGGCATCCTGATGATGGCCCCGTCGCTGCCCTGGATCCTCGCGGTCCACAGCGCCGCACTCGCCACCGCCGTCGAGCGACTGGGCCTCGCCTGGGGGCCCCCATGAGCGACGAAGCGGGCGAGAAGAAACACGACCCAGGAGAGAAGAAGTGGCGGGACGCGGCGGAGAAGGGCCAGCTTCCCCGCTCCGGCGACGTGGGCGCCGTCGCGGTGATCTGCGCCGGAGCCGCCGCGCTGATCACGGCATCCGGTCCAGGAGTCCGCGGCATCCGGGAGCTGGCGGGCACGGTCTTCTACGCCGAGGGCCCCTACACCTTCGAGAGTGCCGACGCGATCTCGCTGTGGGACACCGCGATGATGGCCGTCCTCCAGGGCACGGCGCTGCCCCTGGGGGCCGTCCTGCTGGCGGGCCTGGTCGCCAACCTCTCCCAGACCAACATGCAGCTGGCCACCAAAGCCCTCGAGCCCAAGTGGGACAAGCTCAACGTCATCCAGGGGATGCAGAGCGCCTACTTCAGCGCGACCCCGTTCGTGGAGCTCGGCAAGGGCCTGGCGAAGATCCTGCTGATCGCCGGACTCGTCGTGATGATGATGCGGGACCGTCTGGCGGAGCTTCCCAAGCTGGCCACCCAGCCCCCCGCCGTCATCCTCTCGGAGATGGTGGAGATCGGCGGCACGATGATCGTGCTGGCCCTGCCGGTGATGCTGGCCATCGCCGCTGCCGACTACGGCTACTCGGTGTACCGGACCACGGAGCAGCTCAAGCGGACCGACAAGGAGGTCCGCGACGACCAGAAGGAGGCCGAGGGCGACCCGATGCTCAAGGCCAAGCGCCGCCAGCGGGCCATCCAGATCGCCCGGACGGTGAACATCGCCCTGGTCGCCCAGGCCGACGTCGTGGTCACCAACCCGACCCACTACGCGGTGGCGCTCCGCTACAAGCGGGACCAGGACATGGCCCCCATCGTGCTCGCGATGGGCGTCGACCATCTGGCGCAGCAGATCAAGCGTCGGGCACGGCAGGAGGGCGTTCCGCAGGTGGAGAACCGGTCGCTGGCCCGAGCGCTGTACGCCAAGGCGGAGTCCGGTCAGGTCATCCCCGAGGAGCTGTACAAGCCGGTGGCCAAGGTGCTCGCGACCGTGATGGCCCGCCGCAAGAAGAAGACGACCGGGTAGCCCTGCGAGCGAGGGCCCATCGGGCTACTCTGCCCCTTCGCTCGTGCATTGGGGGTGTTCCGTGAGCAAGCAGGCCCTGACCCTGGCCGTCGTCGTCCTGGCCCTGGGCTGCAAGCCCAAAGCCGCCGACGTGGTCGGCACCACCTCCCCACCCGACACCGACACCGACGCGGATGCCGACAGCGACGCCGACGCCGACGCCGACGCGGATGCCGACGCCGACGCCGACGCAGATGCCGACGCGGACACCGACACCGTGCCAGTCACCGACCGCCGGTGGGACTGCTCCGGCATCGACCCGGCCGATCGGGGCCCGCTGGGCGGCAACGTGACCTTCACCTTCGACGACGGTCCCGACACGGTCCACACGCCGGAGATCCTGGCGGTGCTTCGGCAGCACAACGTGCCGGCCACCTTCTTCATGCTCGGCGACCGCGTAGCGGACCCGGCCACGTGGTCCATCGTCGAGGAGATCGTCGACGACCCGCTCTTCACCATCGCCAACCACAGCTGGTCCCACTCCGACATGGTGAGCCTGTCCACGACCGCCATGGAGGCAGAGTTCGACGACACGACAGACCTGCTGGAGACCTTCGGCCCCGTCGAGTTCTTCCGCTTCCCCTACGGGAGCTCCGACTGCGACGCCGTCGACCGCATCGCCGACCGCGACCTGAAGGTGGCCGGCTGGCACATCGACACGGCGGACTGGTGCTACGCGGCCATCGGTGCCACGGGCGAGTGTGGCCCCGAGGACTACTGGCGCGTCCCCGAGGAATACCGCTACGACATGCGCGGCTACATCGTGGAGCAGGTCGGTCGCTTCGACGGCGGCGTGATGCTCTTCCACGACATCCACGCGTACACGGCCGACACCGTGGAGGACGTCATCCTCGACCTGCAGGCCGGCGGCTTCACGTTCGTGGCCCTGGAAGACCAGAAGGCCTGGCCGAACCTGAACGCCGGCACGCCCGTCGACCTCCCGTACATCGGCGAGGCCTGCGACACGAGCGACGACACCTGCTGGCAGGTCGAGTACTTCGCGTGGTGCGAGCCGGTGAATCCCAGCGACCCCGCCGACACCCGCGGCGTCTGCACGATGGAGTGCGAGGGCTACTGCTACGACCGCGACGGCGCCGCGACCACGTTCTGTGCCGAGCAGATCACCGGTGCCGGTCAGTGCATCGGACGCAGCCACGACCTCAACGCTTACTGCGACGGCGTACCGGGGAGCATCGAGACGTCGATGGACCGCCACATCGGGTCGAGCGGGGCCAGCGCAGCCACCGAGGACGTCTGCGCCCCCGACGGCTGGTAGCGAGCAGACCGGAGCCGGCCTCGTGGCACGACGAGGCCGTTCTCGCCCCGCGTTCCGTCATCCGTGGGGCGGGGCTTCTGGCTCCAGGCTTCGGGCTACGGCCTGCAATGGCGACCGCGCGGCCACCAAGCGCCGCATGCCTCCTACAGCGACCCACGGGGCGCCCTGAAGCCAAGTCCGGAGCCTGGAGCCCTCGACAAGCTCCGTGCGTCCTTGCCTCCGAAGAGGCACGCCTTGCTCAGTTGTGCATCTCGAGCTTGGCCATCTCCTGGTCCGCGCGGGCCCAGGCGAGGATGGCATCGGCGTCGGTGGTGTCGACCCAGGCCGGCAGGCGGGCGTTCTCACGGATCTGGGCGGCCGTCTGCAGCGCCTGGAGCTCCAGCTCCTTCTCCTTGAGGTGCAGCCATGCCCTGCCGAGCCACGCGGCCAGCGGCAGTCCGATGATGGTGGCCAGGGGCACGGCCACCAGCGACGACATCCCCAGGAACACGAGTGCGATCTCAAAACCTTCCGACATGCGGGCCTCCATTGCGGGTCGACGTACCGACACCGCGACGCACGTCGGGCGTGACCGGTGGCGATGCGCGGGGCTACGGCGCGGAGTGGACCAGCATTTCAGCGGAGGTGGATGCAGCGAGGCCAACAGGACGCTAGAAACGCCTCCCGGAGGACCCCCATGTCGACCGAAGCCACCGAAGGCGAGCGCACCATCCCCCCGCAGAACCTGTGGGAGACCATCCAGCTGCCCAGCGGCAAGCAGGTTCCGCGGGAGAACGCCGAACAGGTGACGGCCCCCCGCTTCGAGTGCCCGGACCCCGGCCACTCCGGCGGCTACCCCGAGCCCGGCGAGTGCCGGATCTGCCGTCAGGCGATGGTGGAGACCGAGATGATGGTCAAGTGGAAGGAGAAGGGCACCTGAGCCTTCAACCTCGCTCGTCGAGGCACCGGTAGACCGCCCGGCACAGCGCGACGCAGCGCGGGCTGCGGATCCGCCAGTCCATCCGGTTCATGACGTAGGCGAAGGACAGGCCGGTCACCGGGTCCGCCCAGCCGACCGGTCCACCGGCGCCGGCGTGGCCGAAGCTGGCGCTGTTGGGGCTGAACAGCCGACGCTCATCCTTGAGGAAGCCCTGGCTCCAGCCCAGGGGCTTCTGGAGGACGCGGTCCCGCTGAGACCAGGTCTGGCGACGGTGCAGCGGACGCACCGCATCCTCCGAGACGAGGCGCTGGCCGTCGACGGGGCCGAGGAGTCCGGCGTACACCTTCGACAGCCCTCGGGCCGAGGCGAGGGCCCCCATCCACGCAAGCTCCAGGCGCTGGGTGGAGGCGTGGTTGACCGCGCCGAGCCGCTCGGGGCCCATGGCAGGGTTGGTGAAGGCCCGGAACACGTCGCTGCCTGGCCGGAACAGCCGTCGGTACAGGCGAGCCTCGTGGTTTCGCCTGAGGAGGGCCGTGGGGATGTGGCGGGTGAGCAGGGTCTTGGGGTCGATGACGACCATGCGGGCCGAGCGGGCGATGGCGTCGTCGGGAGCGCCGATCCAGACGTCGGCGTCGAGGGGACCGGAGACGTGCTCGCGGAAGGCCTCGCCGAGCGTCTGCCCGGTGAGCTGGTGGTGCAGCTCGGAGACATAGGGGCCGTACGAGCAGGCGTGGTAGCCCTGATCGGTGTCGGGCTCCCAGAGCGGCTCCTGGGCGACCAGGGCATCGTGGACCTTGCCCCGTGGGTCGGCGAAGTCGTTCAGGTCGAGCTTCTCGTCGATCGCTGCGAGGCCTCCGCGGTGGTTCATCAGCACCCGGCCCGTGATGCGCTCCTTGCCTGCGCGGCCGAAGGCAGGCCATGCGTCGGCCACCGGCGCGTCCGGGTCGAAGACCCCCTGGTCGGTCAGCTGCAGCATCCGCGCCGCCGCCATGCCCTTGGTGGCCGAGAACACGATGGCGGGTGTGTCGGCTTCCCAGGCCCGCCCGGTCGTCGGATCCGCCACGCCCCCCCAGAGGTCGACGATGGGCTCACCGCCGAGTCGGACGCAGAACGAGGCTCCGACCTCCCGTCGCTTGCTGAAGTTCTTGGCGAACACGTCTCGGACGCGCTCGAAGCCCGGCGCAGTGGTCCCGTGCACCTCGACCGACATGGCATCTCCCCAGGGCGATTGGCGGCGCCCACAGGGCTGTAGCCAGTTAGTCGCCACCATGCTTCGCGACGCCTTTGCCCGCTCTCTCGACGTCCGCGCCGAGATCCTGCCCACCCTCCACGAGGAGGGCACGGACTGCTACCGACTCCTCCACGGCGCCACCGAGGGGGTCCCGGGTACGGCGATCGATCGCTACGGCCCCGTCCTCCTCGTGCAGACCTGGCGGGACCCCCTCGACCACGGCGAGCTCGACGCCGTTGCACAGGTAGCGGCCGCGGCCGGCCTGGAGCTGACCCCCGTGTGGAACCACCGCGCCAGCGTGCGGGGCCAGGGACGCACGCCGGACTTCGGCCTGTGGCACGAGGTGGAGCTTCCCGCCGAGGTCGAGGGGCACGAGCTCGGCCTGGCGTACGACGTCTCTCCCCGACACCAGGGACTCGATCCGCTCCTCTTCCTCGACTTCCGCGCGGCCCGCCGCCACGTCCACGCTCATGCCGACGGGGCCTCGGTCCTCAACCTGTTCGCCTATACCTGCGGCGTGGGGCTGGCGGCCGCTGCTGGCGGGGCCACCGAGGTGTGGAACGTGGACTTCGCGGCCCGCTCCATCGCCGTCGGCGAGGGCAACGTCGAGCGGAACCCCAACGTGCCCAAGGTCCAGCGCTTCATCCAAGAAGACGCCCTGCCCACCATGCGGATGCTCGGCGGCCTGAAGCCGGGGGGCCGTCGCGGCAAGCGGCCACGGATCACCCACTTCCAGAAGCGGACCTTCGACATCGTGGTGCTGGATCCGCCCCGCTGGTCCAAGTCTGTGTTCGGCGCCGTCGATGTGGTGCGGGACTACCCGTCGCTGCTGAAGCCGGCCCTGCTGGCCACGGCGTCTGGGGGCCACGTGCTGGCCACGAACCACGTGCCGTCGGTGGACTGGGACGAGTGGGTGGCCGTGCTGCGTCGCTGCGGCGAGAAGGCGGGTCGCCACATCAGCGACATCGAGCGCATCTGGCCCGAGGCCGACGTCCCGAGCCCCGACAGCCGCCCCCCGCTGAAGATGGCCTGGCTGACCGTCCCTTGAGGCCTCTGGCATGGCGTCCGCGCCACGACGCCTTCACGTCCGCCGCTCGATCCCTGCGGATGGCCTCCCCCGCGGGCCCGGCCCCCGACGCCCTGGCGTCCCTGGCGACCGCCCACCGCCTCCACGCGTCCTACGAAGAAGACGTCCTCTGGCCCCGCTACGAGGAGGTGGCCCCCGCCGACGGCCCGGGCTCTCTGCGGGCGCTGCGCCGGGACCATGCGCTGCTGGAGGCGCACCTCGCCCATGGCGCCGACGCCGACCCGCTGGTGCGGGCCTGGTCCCTGGCTCGTCTCCAGCACGTCCTCGACCACCACGACCAGCGGGAAGCCACCCATGTGCTGCCGGCGCTGGAGGCGCTCGGGCTCGACGTCGACCTGGACGAGCCCCCCATCGTTCACGCCCGATCCGGGTGGCGGCCGAAGCTGGAACCGACCCGGGCGCGCGACTGGCCGACCGCCCTGCGCTCGCTCGCCACCGGGTGCCCCAGCCAGCTGCCTCCCCTTCCCGACGGGCACCGGAAGGTTCCCGGCCTTCGCGACGCCTACGAAGCCGCCCTCGCGCGCGGCGCCCTCGTCGACGCCTTCGACCATGCCCTGGAGCTGGCCTGGTGCGCAGGACAAGCGCGCGCGGACTGGGCCCTCGCGCTCCGCAGCCTCAGCGCTCCCACCAGGCCACGATGACGCCCGCCTCGTCGGCGCAGTCCTCGTCGGCCGCGATGACGGAGCCGCCGTGCACGACGGTGTGGGATCGGTCGATGGACCAGAAGTTGTCTTCCTTCACCTCGAGGTGCTCGTGGGGCCGGAGCTCGGCACGGGTGTGCTCGACCTCCACCTCCAGGGTGGTGCTCTTCATCGAGCCGCAGTCGGTGTTCCGTCGGCACACCGGGCGTCCTTCTTCGACGATGAGCCCGGCGGGACAGACCAGGTCCGCCACTCCCCGAGCCGTGCCGAGCCAGAACACGACGCGGTTGCTCTCGTCTCGGATGTCGAGCCACGACGCGCGCCCTTCCTCGATGCGGGCGTCGATGGCCCATCGCTCCCGGCGTCGGATCTCCTCGGGCGGCTCCCAGCCGTCGGCCCAGATGCCGATGCGCAGCGCCGGGTTGCCGTTGTTGCGCCCCACGGAGAACCACTGCGCGTCCTCGTGGCCGCCGGCGCGATCGATGTCTCCGATGGCCCAGGGGCCACAGTCCTCTCCGAGATGGCTGCCGAACTGATCGACGCGACCGCTCTGGATCAGGCGCCGCACGCCGTCCTGGGGTCCAGGGAGCTCGCCCAGGATGCAGGCCGCCAGCACGGGTTGCTCGTCGAGGGGCGGGCAGCTCACGCAGGCGCCGACGCCGAGCAGGGTCGGGAGGGTCCACTTCACGTCCCTACGCTACCCGACCCAGCGGCGATCAGCGCAGTCGACGCTTCACCCGCGCGCAGCGCACACCGTCGGCCTCCCCCGGCTCGGCCACGAACATCTCGCGGTCGCCGACTCGCAGCGCCACGTCGCCGACCACGCCCAGGTCGATGGTGTCGCCCACCTCCAGCTTCTTGACCTGGGAGAGCGGCAGCTTCTTTCGGGACAGCTCCGCCACGACGTCGACGGGCAGGGGCAGCACCCGGCCGAGCCCCGCCACCGGGTGCTGACGGATGTTGTTCAGCGGGCCACGCCTGGGCCAGAGCACCCCCGCCCCTTGGGGTGGAAGCACGAGCCACACCTGCCCGAGCGGACTGTCGTCGCTGCCGATGGTGCAGCTCACCTCGATCACGTGCCGGGTCAGCGGGAGCTGCTGGACCGTACGCGGGTTGTTGCTCATCGGGTGCGACGTGAGCTTGGGGTTCGGGGTGAGCTGGATGGCCTCCTCGAGGCTGCGCAGGACGTCGTTGCCCACGTGGGTGGCAAAGCGAAGGTCCAGTCGGGTCAATGGACGGTCCGGCTCGGGGACCTCGTTCCCGTCGCCGAGGAAGCGCCCCACGACCGTGCGGACGAGCCGGGTGTCGAGCAGGACGAGGCCCCGCAGGTTGCTGGGCTCGACGGAGAAGGAGCAGGCCGTCACCCCGACCCGGGCCAGCACGTCCTCCAGACGCCGGTCCTCAGCCCCGTCGATGTGGACCGGTACGTCGGTGCCACAGCGCTTGACCATGCGGTTCCGCAGGCCGGGCGTGGCCGCGTCGACCCAGTCCCGTACGGTGGACAGGTCGCCGGGGTCGACGCGTTGGAGAAGGGCTTCTTGGCTCATGGGGTCGAGAACCTCGACGTCCCAATCGGTCACGCCCGCTGGAACTGAAGCCGCCGGATCGCGATTTGTGGTTCGCTGGCCGCCCATGCAACATCTGCCTGGACCCAGGCGTCGTACGGCCGCAAGGAGGCTCCATGAACGAGAATCAAGGTGGAGGCGGAGGGAGGATCGTGATGCTGCTGGTGGTCCTGCTCGTGCTGGGCTGTGGTGGCTGCAGCCTGCTGAGCATCTTCGGCGGCGTCGTGGGTGTGATGGTGGGCTGAGGCGACCATCGGCCATCAGCCTGAGTGCGGCACGACGAAGCGCCCCGGGTTGGCACAAGCGCCTCGACCCTGGGCCACGCGCAGCTGGTTGCTGAACGCTCGAACGCTACCGTCGCCTACTGAACCACGAACTCCGTGAAGTACACGCGCCGCACCCGGGCCTCGTCCTCCAGCGACGTGTTCAGCCGAGCCAGCAGCTCGTCCCGCAAGCGCATCTTTCCGTCGATGCCCTCGAGGTCGTTGTAGGTGTAGTCGCTGGCCAGGGTCAGGACGGCGTCTCGCATCATCGGTCGCTTCTCCAGGACCGTGTCCTCGTCGTCCGCATCGACCTCCGCCGACACCTCCAGGCGCAGGACACGCCCGCCCCCGGTGCCACGCAGGTTGATGGTGAAGTCGTCGAGCGCGACGATGGCGCGCTCCTTCTTGCCGGCGGCCGGGGCGTCGCCCTCGGTGTCGCCGTCCTCGTCGGCCGCGGCGACGACTTCCTCGCCCCCGGATCCACCGCCGAGGAACACCGAGGCGCCGTAGCCGGCACCTCCTCCCACGAGCAGCGCGACCAAGCCCACGATGGCGAGCTTCTTCTTGTCGCCACCGCCACCTTCGACCTCTTCGACCTCGTTGTCGTCGTCAGCCATCGTTGCCCTCCCTCATCAAGAGTCGGCTACCCGCCGCTCCACTTGCGTCTCTTGTGTGCACGACCAGCTCGACCCGGCGGTTCCAGTCGGCTTCTTCGCCGATCTGAGCCCCCGGCTGGAAGGCGCCCATCGCCACGGAAGACAGGTTCTTCCCTGGTACGGGCCCCTTCTCCCGCAGCGCCATCACCACCGCGAGCGCCCGGTCTCCGGACAGCTCCCAGTTGGCGACTTCGGATCCCGTGCCGTCGGCGTAGCCCTCGACACGGACCGACAGCTCGTCCTCCGCGATGATCTGACCGACGTCGGCCAGGAGTGCGTAGGCCCCCGGGTGGACGGTGGCCGATCCCGGTTGGAAGAAGACCTTCTCCGGGAGGCGGATCCGCAGCTCGTGCTCGGTGGTGGTGACCCGGATGAAGTCGTCGGACACGTGCTTGGCGAGCGCCTGCTGCATCCGGACCTCGGTGGGGTTCATCATCTGCATCCGGCGGATGGCCTCGGTGAAGGACTCTTCCTTGGCGGTCCCCAGGGACCTGCGGTCGTAGCCGCTGACACCGAGGGCCTGCTTCATGGACTCGATCACGGCCTCGATGCGCTGGGTGTCGTCGAAGTTGGCCATGGCGACCAGCATGACGAAGAAGGCCATCATCAGCGTGACGAGGTCACTGAACGTCGCCATCCACATCGGCGCGCCCGGCTGGCAGTCGCAGCCCTTGGACTTCTTGCCCATCAGGCCGCCTCTTCCGTGGCACGGATGGCAGGGGGAAGGGTGGCGTTGAGGCGCTCGACCATGAAGCGGGGGTTCTCACCGCCGAGGATGGACATCAGCCCCTGGGCGATCAGCTCCTTCTGGGCGACCTCCTCGCTGTTCCGCTGCTTGAGCTTGTTGGCGATGGGGGTGCCGAAGACGTTGGCCAGGATGGCGCCGTAGAAGGTCGTCAAGAGCGCGACGGCCATGGCGGGGCCGATGGCGGTGGGGTCGCTCATGTTCTGGAGCATCTGCACCAGGCCGATCAGGGTCCCGATGAGCCCCATGCCCGGTGCGTAGGCGGCCATGCCGTCCCACACCGCGATGCTGACCTTGTGGCGCTCGTCGAGCTTGTCGATCTCTCCGAAGAGCACGGACTCGATGGCGCTGGGCTCGTGGCCGTCGACCATCATCCGGAGTCCCCGCTGGAGGAACTCGTCCTCGGCCTGGCCCGCGGCCTCCTCCAGGGACAGCAGGCCCTCGCGGCGGGCCCGCTGGGAGAGCTCCTCGAGGAGCTTCACGGTGCCGGCGGGGTCGATGGGCGGGGGCTGCATGGTGGTCCGTAGCGACATCAGGGCGTCCTTGATGGCGCTGATGGGGAAGGCGGCGAGCACCGCCCCGAGGGTCCCACCGCAGACGATGACGACGGAGGGAACATCGATGAACGGCATGATCCCGAGGCCACCCAGGAAGATGGCGATCAAGATGAGGCCGTTCATCAACAGCATGCCGATACCGGTCGAAGGATCCATGAGTGACTCCCTCCTGAGTCGCTCGTCGGATCAACGATGGGCGTCGTTGAGGACGACGCCCATCACAGCGGGAGATCCTGAGGGTCCGCGCCCGGTTGTCGGCGTGGAATCAGACGAGCTGGACCAGTTCCTGCAGGGTCTCGTCGGCGGTGCTGACCACGCCCGCGTTGGCCTGGTAGGAGCGCTGGGCCTGAATCATGTCGACGAACTCGTCCTCCAGGTCCACGTTGCTGCGCTCCAGGGCGTAGCCCAAGGTGCTGCCGCGGGTGCCGGAGCCAGGTACGCCCAAGGCGGGGTCGCCGGACGCCAGGGTGGCGCGGAACAGGTTGCCGCCGCTGCGCTCGAGGCCGCCCTCGGCGTCGAAGGTGGCGATGGCGAGCTGTCCGAGGACGATCTCCTCCCCGTTGGTGTAGCGACCGAGGATGTTGCCGTCTTCGTCGACCTGGAGGTTGTCGAGGTTGCCCTGGGCGTAGCCGTCCTGGGAGACCGACAGGGTGGCGGACTCGCCGTTGCCCGTGGCGTTGGCGGCCCCGTCGGTGGCGTCGCCGGTGACGGGGTCGAGGCCGAGGTCGAGGCTGGGGGTCCACGGGTCAGCGCCCGGCCAGGACCAAGCCGCGCCGGAGAGCGCCTGGGTGACGCCGGAGAGCTGGCCCTCGGTGTCGAAGGTCATCGTCCCGGACATCACCTCGAGGGCCGCGCCATCCACGGCGCCCGCCACATCGGTCTCACCGGCGTCGATGAGCATGCTGTACGACCAGTCGTTGGGGCCCGTCTGCTCGAAGACCACCACGGCGTCGTGGGGCTGGCCCATGGAGTCGTAGACCGTGACCGAGGTGGAGTGGTCCATGTCGGCAGCGAAGGTGTCGAGGTCGACCCCGGTGCCGTCGAGGGTCCCGGCGGTCTGGGCGTCGGAGAGGAAGGTCTCGTAGGGGGCTTCCTGGGGCGCGAAGGACAGGGAGAGCGTGATGTCCTCGGTGACCTGGGGCGGGATGGGACGCTGGTCGATGTGCAGATCGCCCACCACCGGGGAGACCACGCCGTCCTCGGCGCCGTAGCCCTGGAGGCGGTAGCCGGACGGGGTGGTCATGAAGCCCTCGGCGTCGAGACCGAAGACCCCATCGCGGGTGTAGAAGGACTCGCTGCCGGAGCTCACCTGGAAGAAGCCCGACCCGTTGATGGCGATGTCGAGGCTGGAGCCGCTGGCGGACAGGGCGCCCTGGCTCATCTGGGTGGAGATGTTGTTGAGCATGGCGCCGCGGCCCACCTGCTGGGGGCCGGCGAGGCCGAAGGTGCCGCCAGGGATCATGTCCGCGAAGTTCGCGCGGCCACGCTTGAATCCGGTGGTGTTGAGGTTGGCGATGTTGTCGCCGATGACACCGAGGCTGGCGCCGGACACACCGAGGCCGCTCGCTCCGGTCTGGAGCGTGTTGAACAGGGACATGGACTCTCCCGCTGTTGTTGGCGCCGGGGGCGCCGGTTGTGCGAGTCCAATCGGTCGAGGATCGGGAGAGTTGAGGCGGGATCCGGTGGGGGGCGGTGTCGCGGGGGTGTCAGGTGGGGGGCGTGGACGAGGAAGTGGGCGGGAGAGGCATGGTTTCGTGGCGCGGACAGGGTCAGGCCGCGGGTCCAATGTCAGGCTGGCAGGCCGCGGGTCCAGGGTCAGGCCGTAGGCCGCGGGTCCAGGGTCAGGCCGAAGGCCGCGGGTCCAGGGTCAGGCCGAAGGCCGCGGGTCCAGGGTCAGGCCGAAGGCCGCGGGTCCAGGGTCAGGCCGAAGGCCGCGGGTCCAGGGTCAGGCCGTAGGCCGCGGGTCCAGGGTCAGG
>Ga0213839_1000433_pt1 | contig 54627 bp, 47 predicted proteins | sample SWPATP21_FD_160075 | JGI IMG/M metagenome (GOLD analysis project Ga0213839, IMG submission 160075) | Coastal seawater microbial communities from Marineland, Florida, United States - SWPA TP2 #1 | ecosystem: Environmental > Aquatic > Marine > Coastal | place: USA: Florida | collected 2016-08-14
GCGGCCTGTGGCTCGGCACCGCCGACAGCCGCGGCATGAAGCTGACCATCCAGAGCCAGGGTGGCGACGACTTCACCGGCACGGCCGAGGTCGAGCTCGAGGGCGGCGGCTGGATGACCCTGCCGGTGAGCGGCAAGGTCGACCCCGCCACCAGCGCCGTGTCGTTCACCCAGCGGGGTGGCGAGGCGTCGTTCAGCGGCAAGGTCAGCGGGCTTCGCGCCAGCGGCACGTTCACGCTGGTCTCGGGGCACGTGCCGAAGAAGTGGAGCGTGGTGCGCTAGCGCACCACCTCGCCCGCCTCGGCATCCACGCCGATCAGGTCGACGACCTCCGCGTCGCCCGCCGCCAGGATCATGCCCTCGCTCATCAGCTTGCGCATCTTCCGCGGCTTGAGGTTCACCACCACCACCACCTTGCGCCCCACCAGGTCCGCCGGCGCGAACCGGCTCTTGATGCCGGCGCAGATCTGCCGCGGACGCTTCTCGCCGACGTCGACCTGGAGCACCAGCAGCTTGTCGGCGTTGGGGTGCTCCTCGGCAGACAGCACGTGGCCGACGCGCAGCTGGATCTTGGCGAAGTCGGGGAACTCGATCCAGTCGATGTCGGGCAGGGGGATCGGACCCTCGGGCTCCTTCTCCGGCTCGACGAAGAGGGCGGCGATGGCCTCGGGCATCTCTCGGTGCCGAGGGAAGAGCGGGTCGCCGACCGGCACCGAGGTGCCAGCGGTCAGCGCCTGCAGAGGGGCCGCACCGCCAGCGAGGGCACGCACGAGGGCCTCCCCCTGCTCCACCGTCATCCCGACCTTCTCGAGCAGCTCGGCGGCCTTCGACGGCATCACGGGCAGCAGCATCGCGCCCGCGAACGCGCAGATCTCCAGCACGTCGCGCATCACCACCTTCAGCTCGTCGACCTTCCCCTCGCGGTTGAGGGTCCACGGCTGCTCGGTGTCGATGTGCTTGTTGCCGGCGGCGACCAGGGTGAACAGGGCATCCAGGGCGTCCTTGTACTGGAGCGCCTCCATCCCCTCGACCACGCCCGCCGCGGCGGTCGCCGCGATCTCCGCGAGCCCGGCGTGGGGCTCGGCCCGCTCCGGCACCTCGCCCCCCAACCACTTGCTGGTCATGTTCAGCGCTCGGTGGGCCAGGTTGCCGAGGTCGTTGGCCAGATCCGCGTTGTAGCGGTTGAGGAAGATCTCGTAGCTGAAGCCGCCGTCGGCCCCGAACTTGATCTCCTTGAGGAAGAAGAAGCGGGTGGCGTCGACCCCGAAGCTGTCGGCGAGCAGGCCCACATCGATGGCGTTGCCCTCGGACTTGCCGATCTTCCCGCCGTCGCTGCTCACCCACCAGCCGTGGGCGAAGATGGTGTCGGGGAGGGGGACCTCCATCGCCATCAGCATCGTCGTCCAGTAGACGGAGTGGGTGGTGAGGATGTCTTTGCCGATGAGCTGAACGTCCGCCGGCCACCACGGCTGCCAGTCCCCGTTCGGGTAGCCGGCGCCCGTCAGGTAGTTGAGCAGCGCGTCGAACCACACGTAGGTGACGAAGTCGCTGTCGAAGGGCAGCTCGATGCCCCAGCTCATCCGCTCCTTGGGACGGCTGATGCAGAGGTCACCCAGGTCCTTGCGGAGGAAGCCCAGCACCTCGTTGCGACGGATCACCGGCTGGATGAAGCCCGGGTTCGCCTCGATGTGGTCGATGAGCTGCTGCTGGTAGTTGGACATCCGGAAGAAGTAGTTCCGCTCTTCGATCTGACGGAAGTGCTCCTCCTTGTTGGCGCCGGTGGCGATGCGCTCGTCCTTCTCCTTCTCGGTGACGAACACCTCGTCCTTCACCAGGTACCAGCCCACATACTGGTCCTCGTAGATCAGCCCCTGGTCGAAGAGCCTCTGCAGGACGCCCTTCACGTTGGCCTCGTGATCCGCGTCCGTCGTGCGGATGAAGCGGTCGTAGCGGACGGCGAGGGCGTCCATCATCCCCTTCCACTTCGGCACGAGGTCGTCGCAGTGCTCCTTGGGGCTCATGCCCCGGGCCGTAGCGGCCTCGAGGACCTTCTGACCGTGCTCGTCGATGCCCGTGAGGAAGCGCACGTTTCGGCCCATCACGCGGTTCCAGCGCGCCGCCGCGTCGGCTGCGACCGTCGTGTAGGCATGCCCGATGTGGGGCTCGCCGTTGACGTAGTAGATGGGGGTGGTGATGTAGAAGGCGTCACGCGCGGACATGGCTCTCTCCAGGTCGAGGCCACTATCCGGCGAGACCGACCGGGCCAGTCCCCGCAGCGTGGTACGAGCCCGACCCGCACCGTTCGTCGGAGAGAAACGCATGATCCAGGCGCTGGGGTACAGCCAGACCCCCTTCAACCCCCACAAGCCGGGCCGTCTGTGCCGCGGACGCGAGCGCTGGATCGAGGCCTGGGAGCCCGAGGACGACGAAGAGGTGCCCGACATGGTGCGCCTGGTGATCTCCGGCGCCGAGTTCTCCGACGACAGCGCAGCCGACGCCCGCCGCGGCGTGCCCTTCAGCGAGCTCGAGCTGGCCACCCTGATCAACACCCTCTTCCCCCGCAAGACGCTCCTCGCCTGGATGGAGGACGGCCACCCCGCCGACATCCCCGAGGAGGCCGAGGGCATCGAGGCGTACGAGGCCTACCGCGCCGGCGGCCGCACCGAGCTCGGCGTCGTCCGGTGGCATGCGCGGATCTCCGGCATCGCCAGCATCCGTCGCCTGCTCGGCGACGACCTGAACGACCCCAAGGTCCGGGGCTTCGCCGTGGTCGACGCCAAGACCGACGACGAGGCCCTCGTCGACGACCTCTACGCCCTGACGGGGCTGTCCACCCTCGACTCCCCGCCGGCGCTGTACCAGCCCATGGCCATCGACAAGGTGCTCGACAAGGTGCAGGCGCTGGTGCTCCTCCACCGCGACAAGCACGGCCCCGCCCTCGGCATCTACCTCCGCAAGCCGATGGACGGCGCGGAGCCCAAGCTGGTCAAGCTGTGCGACAAGCAGGGCACGCTCTTCGTCCCCTTCGCCATCCCCCCGATGCTCGCCCGCTGGGACCGCGCCCTCTCCGAGCTGCGCCAGACATGGATGAAGGAGCGGGAGGAGGACTTCCCCGTGCCCGTGTGCACCGAGCCGAGTCCGTGGGAGAAGCGTCGCCAGGAGCGGCGTCGCAAGCGGGAAGAGAAGGCCCGCGCAGCTGCCGAGGCCGCGGCATCGGAAGAATGAGCCGCCCCACCGTCCACCGCCTCGACTACCGCCTCCGGGTCCAGATGCTCAGCTGGGCTGCGGGCCTGGCGGAGAAGGTCAGCGACCTCGGCACCATCGACGACGTCGACGGCATCCTGGCCACCGCGCGAAAGCGCACCGGGCTCGCCGACTTCGGCGATCCGAGCTTCATGGAGCCCCTGCGCAAGGTCGTGGGCTACGCCTCCGAGGTGGAGGGCTTCACCCCGCTCTCACGGGTGATCCAGCGCCAGGCGTGGAACCAGGCGGCCCAGAACCGGCTCCTGTTCACCGACTACCTGAAGAAGCATCCCCAGGTCCTCGACATCCCCGTCGAGCGGCCCATCTTCGTGCTGGGCTTTCCCCGCACCGGCACCACCCTCGTGCAGCACCTCCTCGCCCAGGAGCCCAGCCGTCGGGGCCTGCACATGTGGGAGCTGGTGCACCCCGTGCCCACCCTGCCGGATCCGGCCGCCGATGCCCGTCGAGGCATCCGACAGATGAAGGCCATCCTGTACGGCGCCTACCAGCTGGCCCCCGAGATGGGGGAGGTCCACTACGTCGACGCCACCACCTACGAGGAGTGCTGGTACCTGTTCGCCAACAGCTTCGCGGTCCTCAACTGGGACCTGCAGTCGGGCCTGAGGCGGTACGGCGACTGGCTCACCACCGAGCACGACATGCGCCAGGCCTACCGGGAGTACAAGGCCTACCTGCAGATCCGCCTCTCCCAGCAGCCCTGCAAGCAGCTGGTCCTCAAGTGCCCCGAGCACCTGTGGTTCATCGACGCCCTCCTCGACGTCTTCCCCGACGCCTGCATCGTGTGGACCCACCGCGACCCCTTCCCCACCATCGCGTCCTACTGCTCGTTGATGAGCATGCAGTGGCGGAACCTGTACGGCGAGATCCCCACGAAGCGCCTGGGCGAGCACATGACCTACCGGCTCCATCAGGGCGTCGAGAAGGCCCTCGAGGCCCGGGACCGCCATGGGGCCGACCGCTTCTTCGACGTCCGCTTCGGCGAGCTCGTCCGCGACCCCCTGGCGATGATGGAGCAGATCCACGACCACTTCGACCTCGGCTGGACCGACAACGACCGGGCCCGGGGCCAGGAATGGCTCGACGACGAGCGGGACGACGCCCGAGGCAAGCACCGCTACGACCCCGATCTCTACGGCCTCCACCGCGACACCATCCACGAGCGCTTCGCCACCTACATCGACCGCATCGGCGTCGACACCCACGTCCGTCCGCCTGCGGAAGCCTCATGATCGCCGCCACGCTCGCCCTCCTCCTCGCCTGCACCGGGCAGCCGACGCCCCCACCCGCGCCGGTGCCCGTGGCGGTCCCAGAGCCTCCGCCAGCCCCCGAGCCGGCGCCTCCGCCCGAGCCCCCTCCGCCCGCCTACACCCCCAACCCTCCCCCCGAGGGCTGGGTCGATCTGAAGGCCCACATCCCCGGCGTGAAGACCGACATCCGCTACCACACCGCCGACAACTTCACGGGAGCCCCCCTCCCCGGCTACGGCGCCCCCGAGGCCTGGCTCCAGCACGACCCCGCCAACGCCCTCGTAAAGGTGCAGGCCGACCTGAAGGAGAAGGGCCTCGGCCTGCTCGTCTACGACGCCTACCGCCCTCTCCGCGGCACCCTCGGGATGGTCGCCTGGGCCCACCGCACCGACCAGGTCCACCTCCTCGACGACGGCTACATCGCCCGCCGGTCCGGCCACAACAAGGGGAACACCATCGATCTGTCCGTCGTCGACCTCGAGACCGGCGAAGAGCTCGACATGGGCACCCCCTGGGACACCCTCTCCGAGGCCAGCCACACCACCAAGGCCACCGGCAAGGCCCTGGAGAACCGGCTGATGCTGCGGGAGGTGATGCACGCCCACGGCTGGAAGAACTACTGGAAGGAGTGGTGGCACTACTCCTACAAGATGCCGGGCAAGCTCCCGCACCGCGACGTCCCCTACGGCTGCTGGGAGGCGCCCGAGGGCTCGTGGACCGCGCCGGAGGGCTGGAAGGAGCCGGGCCACGTGATGCCCGCGAAGGTCGAGCCCCAGCCCTGCCTGGAGCCCCCCCGTGAGACGCCCTGAGCTGCTGCTCCTCGTCCTCCTCGGCTGCGGTGGCGACTGCCCGCGCCCCGAGGTGAAGGGGAACGCGGAGCCGGAGGTGCTCGGCGCTGCTCGTCGCGCGATCGACGCCTTCTTCGACCGTCTCCCCGAGGGGGACCCGGTGTGCGTCTCCAAGGTGAAGATCGGTCCCATGTCCAGCGAGCACGGAGGCTGGTACCGGAGGCCCGACCGCCGAATCAAGGTCTCGAACGACGCCCCGGCCTGGGGCGCGGAGCTGGGGGTCTTCCACGAGCTCTGCCACGCCACCGACTACCAGCGGGACCTCGGCAGCGTCGACGACCGCGAGCTGTGGTCCTTCGACCCCGACTACCGCTGGGGCGAGGGCTTTCGCGAAGGAGGGCGTCGCACCGCACGGGAGGCCTTCGCCTACACCTGCATGATGGGCCCCGACGGCTACGACCTGCTCGCGTCGATTACCTGTCCCGACGACGTAGGCGCTACCGACGTCCTGGCGTGGCTCGCCGACGTCTACGGGCCGCCCGAGGAGCACCCCCGCGTCGTCCCGCGGCCCGTTGCGTCGGCCGTCGTGCCCAGGTCCGCGGCCATCCAGGTCACCACCTCCGGTGTCGTGGAGATCGATGGTCAGACCTTCGACCTGGCCTCCGGCGAACCGGTCGACGCGCCCGACAGCTCCCCCACCCCGGAGGTGGACTTCGAGCCCGACCGTCCCTGGGACGTGTACGGGGCCGCCAACACCCTCAACCACGTCAGCCGCTGGTCGTCGGCGACCGGCGCGACCCTCACCCGGGTCGAGACCGCCGACGGCCTCGGCTGCCTGCCGGACGACGAGATGCTGGCGTGGCGCTCCGACCCCGACGGCCGTCCCCTCGTGTTCACCTGGGCCGACGGCGTGCTGACCTGGAGCCGCTACGAGCCCGAGTGACGGCGACGGAACAGCCCCCAGCCCCACCACGAGGTCGCGGTCGACGTGCAGCCACAGCCGTCCCCCTTGGCGGACCCGTCGGCCGTCGCGGGGGCCTCGGTGCCCGTGTCGACCGGCATCGTCCGTGGCAGGTCGGGGTCCAGGAAGTCCGCGATGCCGTCGCCGTCGCTGTCCTCGGTGCCCTCGTTCACGTCGAGGATGCCGTCGCCATCGGAGTCGTCGTCGGTCCCGTTCTCGATGCCGTCGCCGTCGGGGTCCAGATCCGGCGCGCCGTCGCCGTCGGCGTCGGAGATCCGCTCCACCAGGCTGCTGATGCCGTCGTTGTCGTCGTCGTCGTCCAGGGCGTCGATGAGGCCGTCCTGATCGGTGTCCGTCGGGTCCGCCGGGTCCCCCACCTCGGTGAGGTCGTCGAAGGTGTCGCGATCCGTGTCCCGAAGGGTCGGGTCGGTGCCGAGGGCGAGCTCCACCACATCGCCGAGGCCGTCCTTGTCGTAGTCGCCACAGTCCGCTCCCTCGGTGGGGCCACGGAAGCCGGTGGTCAGGACCCGCAGGTCGTCCGCCGTCACCACGCCGTCGATCACCGCCACCTCGTCGACCTCCCCGCGCCAGGCATCGCTGCCGTCCACGGCCGAGCCCAGCACGACGGGACCGGGGGCGTCCACGATGCTGGACCCCATCGACACCTGGCCGACCCACAGCGTCGCCAGGCCGTCGTCCAGGGTCACCGCCACGTGGCGCCAGCTGGTGGCCGAGGGCGCCGGGTCGGTCACCGTGATGCCCCCGAGCACCCACGCCCCCGCCTCGATGCGGAGGACGACGTCGCCCATCGCCAGCACGGTGCCTTCGTCGGCGCCGCGGACGTACGCGGCCACCCCGCCGGGGTCCAGGGCGGAGAGGGGCAGGACGACGTGGCCGCCCTCGAGGGACATGCCGCCCTCGACCACCCCGGGGACGCGGCTGAAGGGCCCCTCCACGCAGCCATGGGCTGTGCCCGTCGCGTCCCATACGACGGTGCCGTCGTCCGCGTCGAGGCCAAAGGTGGCGACCGGTGTGCCCCACGCCAGGGAAAGAAGAAACAACATCGGAGGTCCTCGTGGTGGGTGACGGGGCCGTATCGCGCCCGCTTGGTGTACGATGCCCGCCGCCCCAGGAGACCTGCATGCTTCGTCTTCGTGCCATCGCCCGCGCCGCCGTCGCCAGCACGTTGATCACCGTCGGACTCGGCTGCACCGGCATCATGTCGGGGGCCATGGACCTCGCAGGCATCGAGATGCGCATCGGCCCACAGGCCAAGCATCCGCCGGACTTTCCCGCGATGCCCCTCACCGTCGGTGAGAAGGCGATGTCGCTGAAGATGACCGCCAAGGGCGACCAGGTGAACCTGCCCGAGCAGATCCCCATGCCCCCCAGCATGCCTCTCGACGAGACCGTCGAGTACGACATCGAGGCGGTGATCTACTCCGTGCCGTCCAGCGATCGGCCCGATGCCGTCGCCAACGCCGTGGTACAGGTGCTCTCCGCCGGCTTCTCCGAGATCGAGGACCCACCCAAGCCGGAGGAGGAGCTCAAGGAGATCCACATCTCCACGAGCGAGAAGGCCATCTTCGCCATCCTCGGCTCCGACAACGGCAGCGACTCGTCGGTCATCCTCATCCGCCTCCAGCCTGCGAAGCCGGACGTGGTCGAGGTGGAGGAGCCGGTCGAGGAGGAGAAGCCCGCCGAGGAAGAGCCGCCCGCCGAGAAGTAGCGGTCAGCCCACGAAGTAGCGGGTGGCTTCCGCCACGAGCGCCGTGCGGGCTCAGCCCACGAAATACCGTGGCGGCACGAACACCGTGGTGCTCGGGCCCTCGCCAGTGCCCATCTCCATGTCCATCAGCTCGTCGGCCGCGGCCACGACGTCGGCCTTGGTGAGGATGGTGGCGTCTTCCAGCACGAGGCTCTGGCCGATGCCCGGCACGTCCTTCTGGCCCAGCGCCCGGGTGGGCAGGCCGGGACGGCGCTGGACGGCGTCGCCCTGGATCTGACGGACGTAGCCGCCGAAGTTGCGGTCCTCCGCGGCGACGATGAGGCGACCGGTCTTGGCGGCGCTGGCCATCACGGCGTCCATGTCGGGCGGGACGAGGGTGCGCAGGTCGATGACCTCGGCGTCGATGCCCTTGGCCTCGAGCTCCTTGGCGGCGTCGAGGCAGGTCCACACCGCGCGACCCCAGGCCACGATGGTGACGTCGCTGCCCTCGCGACGGATGGCCGCCTTGCCGATGGGGACACGGACGTCGGGGAGGTCGGGGACCTCGGCCCGCATGATGCGCTTCTTGAGGGCGCTGATCTCCGCGGGGTCCGTCGGCTCGCCCGGAAAGGCCGGGCCGAGGGTCTGCCGGTACATCCACTTGGGCTCGAGGCACACGACGGGGCCGTCGTAGTCGCCGGCGGAGAGCAGGAGGCCGTGCACGTCGAAGCTGGTGGACGGCATCACCACCACCAGGCCCGGGATGCCGCAGAAGTACCCGTCGACCGACATCGAGTGGTACATCGCGCCGCCGCCGAAGGGGTCGGTGGGCATGCGCAGGAGCAGCTTGGCCTTGGCCTGACCGAGGTTCGACCAGCGGATGTTGCCCAGGTAGACGAGCCAGTGGAAGGCGTTCAGCGAGTAGTCGCCGAACTGGATCTCCGGCAGGGCCATCAGGTCCTCGTGGAGCGCCAGGCCCGTGGAGATGCCGACGATGAGCGGCTCGTTCAGCGGGCTGTCGACGATGTGCTCGGGGTGCTTGGCCTTCAGGCCCGCCGTGGCGGTCATGACGCCCCCGAGGCGGCCGACGTCCTGCCCGGCGATGAAGCCCTGCTTGCGGCTGATCAGCTTGTCGAGGGCGGAGCGGATGGCCCCGGCGTAGCTGATGTTGGTGGTGCCCTCGCCGGGGGGCGTCTCGGCGTCTTCGGGGAAGGGGGCGTAGATGTGGTCGAAGAGCGTGGCCGGGTCGGGGTGGGGCTCCTCGCGGATCTGATCGAGGAGGGCCTTGATCTGGTCGTCCTCCTCCTTCATCACCGCACCGAGCTCGTGGTGAGCGAAGAAGTCGCGGCCCGTGCCCTCGATGCGGCGCATGATGTCGCCCTCGCCGAGGACTCCCTTCTCCACGAGCTCCTTGCCGAAGGTGAGGATGGGGTCGTCCTGGCCGAGGTCGAAGGTGACGTCGGCCGCGGAGCTGTGGCCGTTGAAGCGGGGGAGGTGCTTCACGTGCACGACGCAGCCCTTCTGCTGGTCGCGGCAGTGGGTGGCGGCCTTCACCATGCAGTCGAAGACCGAGTGGAAGTCGCGGCCGTCGCACTCGAAGTGGGCGAGGCCGAAGCCCTCCGCGTAGGCCTTGAAGCTCTTGATGCCGCGCCCTTCGTCCGGCGTGGTGCTGATGGCGACGCCGTTGTCGGTGACCATCACGATGGTGGGCAGGTCCCAGACGCTGATGGCGTTCATGGCGTCGTGCATGTCGCCTTCGGCGGTGCTGCCGTCGCCCACGATGCCCATGGTGACGCCGTCGGTGATGCCCTTGACCTTGTAGCCGAGGGCGTAGCCCGCCGCCTTGCCGAGCTGCATGCCGACCGGGGACTGGATGGGCAGGATGCCCGCCTCGGGGATGTGGAGGTGGTAGACCATCTGCCGCCCACCGCTCATCGTGTCCGTGGCCCGGGAGAACTGCTGCCGCAGCATGCGCTGGGTGAAGTCGTTCACGCCCGTGTGCTCACACCAGGCGGAGCACAGGGAGCCCGAGCGGTAGTGGCCCACGAAGGCGAAGTGCTCGGGGTCGACCACCCGGGAGAGGGCCAGGGCCGTGGCGGTTCCGTGGATCTCCTCCCCCGGACCCCAGATGGCGAACTTGACCTCGCCCCGGCTCACGAGGCGCACGATGTGCTCCTCCGCCGCCCGCGAACGCACCGCCACCCGGTAGGCCTGACGAAGCTCTTCGGCCGTGGGGGCATCCACCTCGCTGCCCAGGGCGGCGAGAGAAGCGGTGGAGACGGGAAGGTCAGGCTGCGTGCTCACGGGTCCTCCGGGGAGACCTTCCCACCTAACGTGCCACGTCCGGTCGCGGACGGCCGATCGGGCCTCGTCGGAACGTCAGGTTGGGGCGAAACATCCCGTCACGAGCCCATCGACCTGTCGCAGCCTACGGGAGGACACCGCCACGGAGGCCCCCATGTCCTGGTTCGACAAGCTCTTCGGCCGCACCCCGGCCGACCCCATCCAGCCCGAGGTCCAGGAGAACGAGGACGGCAGCGTGTCGACCACCTACTCGTTCACCCTCGGCGCCGACCGCGACGTCCGGCCCGTCCGAGACGACGTGGTCGAGGCCCTCGACGAGGCCCTGGGCGCCCACGGCGACGTGATGCACGCCATGGACCCGAGCCGCATCGTGGACTTCGACGGCGGCGGGCCCCCCGTGTGGAGCGTGGGGTACGTCACCGTGGAGAACGACGGCCAGCCCTACTGGCTCTTCCTCACCTACGGCTTCTCCGGCGTGCTCTCCCCGACGGACTTCCGCGCCGAGTACCACCACGAGTACAGCATCGCCGTGCCGGCCGAGGGGGAGCTGCCCACCTGGCCCGTGGCCCTGCTCCGCCACATGACCCGCTACGTCCTGAACACCCGGGCCGAGCTCCGGGTCGGCGACAACATCCCCTGCCAGGGCCCCATCACCCGGGTCCCCTTCGCCCCCGAGCATCACGCCATGATGCCCGACACCCCCCTCCACAGCCTGCTCGTCGGCCGCGACCCGCTGATCCCGTCCATCGACACGCCCCACGGCCCCGTCGAGGTGCGCCGCATGGTCGGCATCCGCGACGAGGAGCTCCGCTTCCTCCAGCAGTGGAACGGCGAGGCCTTCTTCGGGCTGATGGCCACCGTCCGTCCCGCGATGAGCTGCGCCCTCCAGCGGGACAACCTCCTCGGAGACCCCGCGTTCGCCGGGCCCGCCATGGCCGCCCGCGACGCCGACGGCAGCTCCCTCGGCGTGCTGTTCTGCCAGGCGGGCTGGGCGCCGGGCCCCGAGGGGAGCACCCAGGTGCACTTCCCGGGCGGGGCTGACGCGGAGCAGATCCAGGCCGTGCTGAAGGCCCGCCTCCCCTTCGACCGGCCCCTGATCCTGCAGGGACCCCACGACCTCGGACCCGTCATCTTCGAGCCCGCCCCCCGCTTCGCCATGGCGATGGATGGCCAGGCGCTGGTGTTCATGGGCCAGCTGGACGACCCGCAGCTCCAGGGGGTGCTGCAGGCCATCGACCCGGCGGGGCCCGGGGGCACGCTGACCATCCGCGGTCCGGCGTGACACCGCGCATCGGCGCGCGCGACCGCGCCGATGCTCGACCACACGATGGATAACCAAGGTCCTACCATCACACCCTCTGGCATGGGACCTGCTTGCTTCCTCCACGACACGGAGGAACACCATGGGACACCGCCCCACCCCGAGCTTCGAAGGGCAGCGCCTCAGCTGGGACACCGACGACGGCATCACCGTGGTCGGCCTGCACCACGCTCCCTGCAACGAGATCGGCCTGGCCACCGTGGCCGAGCTGGAGCGCCTGGCCGACTGGCTGGAGCACCCCGAGGGCCCGAGGGTCCTGGTGTGGACGAGCGAGCTGGCGTCGGGCTTCTCGGCCGGCGACGACCTCCTGGAGGTACGGCAACGGCTCCAGGCACGAGACAGCCCCGAGCTCAGCGTGCTCGGGCCGCTGCTGGACGTCGCGCGCCGGTCACGACGCCTCGCTCCCCTTGCCGACCGGGCCGAGCGGCGGCTCCAGCGTCCCGGGTTCCGTCGCTTCCTGCGTCGGATCCACCGGGTGTTCGACCGCCTCGACGCCGCTCCGTGCGCCTCCATCGCCGCCGTCCACGGGGTGTGCTTCGGCGGCGGGTGGGAGCTGGCACTGACCGCCGACCTCATCGTGGCCGACGCCAGCGCCCGCTTCGCGCTCCCCGAGCTCCGCCTCGGTACCATCCCGGCCTTCGGGGCCATCCCCCGACTGGAGCGGGACCTCGGGGCGGCCCTCCTGCGGGACCTGCTCCTCACCGGACGCAGCCTCCGGGCCCGACGCCTCGCCGAGCTCGGGCTGGTGCAGCAGGTCGTCCCACGGGGCGAAGCCACCCAGGCCGCACTCCGGCTGGCGGGCCACGTAGCCCAGCACGACGTCGACACCGTGCGGATGGCCAAGCGCTTCCTCGCGCGTCCGGTCGCGGGCCGCCTCGCGGAGGAGCGCTCCCTCGTGGAGCGGATGGTCACCCGCCCCGTCTTCCTCGACGCCCTGAACGACTTCGCCAGGCGTCAGGGGGCCGAGCCGCGGCCGTATCTGGTGTCTACCGAAGCGCGATGAGCTGATGCAGCTTCTTCTCGAGGTCCTGCCGGTGCACGAGATCCAGCACCTCCAGCCGGCCCTCGTGCACTCGGAACAGCATCCGGTAGCTGCGGCCCACCTTGACCCGCCACACGTTGTCGAAGCCCTGGAGCGGCTTGGTCTCGCGCCATCCCGTGGGTCGACCGCTGCACAGCTCCCCGAGCCTCGCCATCGCGGTCCGACCGGTGGCCGGCGGCAGGCGCTGCAGGTGGTCCAGGAAGCCCTCGGGGAGCTCCGGCGTACGGAGTCCCGACGGCGCGGTGGTGCCGTCGCCGTCGTCCTCGTCGGGGTCCATGGGCTCGATGGCGTCGGGCTCGACAGCCTCTTCCTCGGCCTGAGCGCGCCACTGGGCGACCTCGCGACGCAGCGCGTTGCGCTCCTCGTGCACCGCCTTGTGCATGCCCTTGAGGGCGTTCAGCTCGGCCCGTAGCACCGCCACCTCCTGGGCGTCGGCGCCGCCGGTCACCGCCTGGGCGGCTGCCTGCTTGGCGCGGGTGGCCTCGCTCTCGAGTCGGGCGCGCTCCTTCTCGCTCCGGGCGAAGGCACGCTCGGCCTCCCGGCGCGCCGACTCGTGGGTCGCCAGCTGCCGTCGGACCTCCTCCAGTGCCTGCTTGTCGACCGCGACCCGGCCCGGCGCCTGCCCCTCCCGCCACGCCGAAGCCTGGTCCCAGGGGGCCATCCCCAGCAGGTCGCGCCGCTCGTGGACCGCAGCGAGGAGCTGCCAGGCGGTCTCGTCGTCGACCCGTGCATCGGCCACCGCGGCGCGGGCCACCAGCATCCCGAGGGAGGGAAACGGCGAGTACAGGGCGGCATAAGCGGCGTCGACCAGCACCAGCGGGTCGTCGGCGTCGATCGCGTCCGCTGCGGCCTTCTCCAGGGCCTTCACCGCCTTGGCCGGCGTGCCGGTGCCCGCCTCCACCACCAGCCCCTTGTCGAGGCCTTCGGCCGCCAGCCGAGCCCCCTTCACGTCGCCCAGGGACACCCGGTACGTGGCCAGACGCTCCCGCAGCTCGTGGGCGTGGCGCTCCTTGGCCGCGTCGATGCGCTCCAGCAGGGCCCCCCCCTCGCCGAGGTAGAGCAGCTCGTCGAGGACCCAGGCGGACAGCTCGTCGGGAAGGCTCGCCAGGTCCAGCGCCAGCAGCTCGGGAAGGGAGAGCAGCGACAGGTCGTCGATGCTCTGCGGGGCTGCATCGAGACGCTTCCCCAGGTGGCAACGCTTGTACTTCTTCCCGGAGCCGCACGGACAGAGCTCGTTCCGCCCCACCTTGGGACCGATCCGGGCGGATGCCGGTGCGTTCTCGGGCACTGCGTCCGCCGGCTGCCCGACGAAGGCGCGGAGCAGCCACTCCGAGGTGTCGGTGATCACGTCGTCCCACTCGGCCCCCGACACGCCGGCCATCAGGACGCTCAGGTCGGGGTCGTCCAGGAGGCGCGCCACCGCGGCACAGGCCGCCGTCGCGTCGTCGCCGTCGGCCCGACGTGCGAACACCCGGGTCCAGCGCGCCAGCTCCTTCGGGGGGCGCTGCTGCTCCCGCTGACACCACACTGCAGCGAAGAAGCACAGAGACGCCCCGAGCCACGGATCGACCACACGGCCGTCCTGGAGGGCAGCCACGGCCCCCTTCGCGACGTCCCCGGCGAGCCGACCGAGGGCTGCCCCCAGGTACAGCGGGTCCCGCAGCAGCGAGGCGCCGGTCTCGAGGATGGACGCATCCACGTCTCGGCCCGCCTGCAGAGCCGCCAGCAGCAGCACGGTGAAGCGAGGCTCGTCGCGCTCGGTCGCGAGCTCCACCAGGGGCAGCTCCTCGGGGAGCGACCGGGCCTGCTCGCGCACCGTGCGCCGGGTGACGGGGGGCGTCGGGATGGTCAGCCCATCACGGCGAGGATGTCGCTCTCACGGACCAACAGCAGCTTCTGACCGTCGACCACGACCTCGTCGCCGCCCCACTTGCCGAGGAGCACGGTCATGCCCGGCTCGACCTTGAGCGCCGTGACGGACCCGTCCTCGTTGACCCGCCCGGAGCCGATCGCCACCACCTCGGCGAGCTGGCTCTTCTCCTGGGCGGCAGACGGGAGGAACAGGCCTCCCTTGCTCTTCTCTTCGGGCTCCTTGCGGCGGAGCAGGACACGGTCGTGAAGCGGGCGGATGGTCATCGGTTCCTCCGGGTAGGCGCGAGGGTTAAGCACCGCCTCACGCGCAGCAACCCCCATGCGCGACGGAGGGAGCCTTGGCCGATCGCCACGCCGTCGTCATCGGAGCCGGCATCACCGGCGTCCTCACGGCACGACAGCTGCTGCTGGACGGCTGGGACGTCACCGTGCTGGAGGGGGCCCACGTCGGCGCTGGCTCGTCGAGCCGCACCGCCGCCGGGATCCGCCAGCAGTTCAGCACCCCCGGCACCGTCTGGGGCATGCGCTACTGCGTCGACTTCTACAAGCGCTTCCAGCAGGAGATCGGGAGCGACGAGCCGGTCATCGTGCAGAACGGCTACCTCTTCCTCCACGACGACCCCGAGCGCTGGGCCGAGGCCAAGGAGGTCTGTGCCATGCAGCGGACCGTCGGCCTCGACGTCGACGAGCTGGACGGGGCGGCGCTCCGCGAGCGCTTCCCCTGGGTCGGCGAGCGCGTCCTTGGCGGCACCCACTGCCCATCCGACGGCTTCCTGCAGCCCCACCTCATCTACAACGAGGGCGCACGCCGCGTCGAGGAGCTCGGCGGCACGGTCGTGAAGCGGGCCCCGGTCACCGGCGGCACCTACGAGAACGACCGTATCGTCGCCGTCGACACCCCCAAGGGCGTCTACAAGGCCGATCTGTTCGTCGACGCCACCAACGCCTGGACCCGTCGCCTGGCCCGTGCGCTGGGCGCCGAGGACCTCGAGGTGGCCCCCCTCAAGCGCTACCTGTGGTTCCTGGCTCGGGGCGGCGAGATGTCTGCCGAGACCCTCGCGAGCATGCCGATGACCATCGCCCCCTCGGGCACCTACTGCCGCCCGGAGAACCGCAACACCCTGCTCATCGGCAAGAAGCACGAGGTCGAGCCCGCCTGGGACTTCACCTACGACGAGCAGGACGCCATCGAGAGCGACTACAGCCACGACGGCGGCATCGACGCCCGTCCGTTCGAGCTGTGGATGGAGCTGGCGGAGGTCATCCCCCAGCTGGAGTCCTTCGACGGCTTCTCCGCGACCACCGGCGGCTTCTACGCCACCACACCGGACCACAACCCCTTCCTGGGCTTCGACCGCCAGCGCCCGAACCTGTTGAGGCTGGTGGGCTTCAGCGGGCATGGGGCGATGATGGGTCCCTTCACCGCTCGGGTCGCCGCGGCCTTCGCCGACGCCGGCCACACCCTCGACGCCCTCGACCTGGAGGGCACCTCCGTCCCCCTCGACGCCTTCCACATCGGCCGGCCCTACGCCCACGCCGAGTCCATGGTGATCTGAGTGGACCAGCGGGTGGCCATTGGCGGCGCCGTCGTCGTGGGGGTCGTGCTGGCCCTGGTGGCGGGCGTGATGCTCGCCCCGGACACCGGCGGCTCCCTCCCCGAGCCCCCACCCCCCGTGGACCTGCCGGACCCCGTCCAGGTGCGCGCAGCCCCGAGCCCCGCCCCGTCGGCGCCCCCTCCCCCCAAGCCGCCCATCGATCCCGACATCCTCCCCGAGGGTTCCCTCATCCAGAAGGTCGCCCCCCGTCCCCCCGTCGACCCCGACAAGGTCTACGACGTCGAGCAGCGAGGGATCGCGACCGCCCTCTTCGAGCGTCAGCCCCGTCTGGCCAGCTGCTACATGGACCACGTCGACAGCTTCGGCCCGGTCGACGGCCGCCCCACCGTGCGGATGACCGTCCGTCCCGAGCCCGACGAGGACGGCAACCGGGTCGACATCCACATCGAGAACCAGGGCATGTCCCTGGACTCCCTCGATGCGTGCCTCGCGGAGGCCATGGCGGACGCCCAGTTCGGAGACATCGACATCCCGTCGACCGTCCTCCAGCCGATCCCCCTGCCGTCGATGCGCTGATCCGGCCTCCCGGCGAGGGCCCGATAGGCAGCGGCCCGTCGGCCGTGCACAATGGAGCCATGCTGCTCTTCCTCCTCGCCTGCACCCCGGTCACGATCGTGCAGGACACCGGAGCGCTCCAGGCCCCCTGCGAGCCCAACCTCCCGGTGTTCGACATGCCCATCGGCGCCGGCAGCAGCACCGTGGCCGTCGAGCACCACCTCGGCCTGTGCACCGACGAGCACTCGGCGACGGGCCGGCTCACCGTGCGTCGAACCACCCCCGACGCCACCTGCACCGCCATCCTCACCTTCGTCGGCGAGGGAGAGACGGACTGCCCCAGCGGCTGCAAGGGCGCCTGGGGGATCGCAGAGCAGCTCCTGGAGAGCGACTGCGACGGCCTCGAGGAGCTGACCCTCGGGCCGGAGGACCTGGTGATCAGCCCGTGGGTGGGCTGGTCGATCGACGGGACCGTTCACGGGGAGAACGTGGACGGCCTGGTGGAGCTCCCCGCCCTGAGCAACGACTTCACCAACCTGGTGGAGGGACCGGAGAGCTGGCTCGACGTGTACGGCGCCATCCTCATCGACCGATAGCGGATGAGGGTGCTTCCTGGTGTAGCCCCCATGACGCCAGCGAAGACGCCCCCTCCGACGCCGAGTCCCTCTGTGTTCCCTCTGCGCCCCTCTGTGGTGGGGTCGAAAACTCGGTCCCTTGGAGTGGCCCCCCGCGTCCGCGGTTGGGCTACGTCAGCGTCAGGGCATCTCCACCACAGTGGTCCACGAAGAACCACAGAGGAAATCCCGCAACGGAAACCGGGCATGTCGATCAAATGACCGGCCGCGGGGAGGCATGTGACTGGATTGGCCGCGTTCGACGGCGGCGGCGGCAGGCATGTCCCTGGAATGGCCGGATTCGAGGGCCATGTCGCGTGTTTGGCCGGGCCCTCGGGGAGGACGCGGCCATCTGGGCGGGATGCTTCCAGGAGGCCGGCCAGATCGGAGAGATGCTCTCCGATGGCGCCGGCCCGCCTTAGCGGGGAGGCGCCCACGTCACCGGGATCACGACGGCCCGCCCTTCGTCCGGCTGGGCCGACACCAGGCTCGCCCCGCCCGGCGAGGCGAGCAGCTGCATCAGGGACAGGTTCCGGCCCATCTTCGGCCATGGATCGCGCCAGACCTCCCGCGTGAAGCCATCGGGCTGCAAGTCGAGCAGCACGAGCTCGTGGCTGTAGACATCGCCGTATAGGATCGTACGTGCGTCCAGGGCGACCATCATGAACCGGTCCTTTCCGGGAAGCACCCAGCCCAGCTCCCCGTCGGCATCGAGTACCTGGAAGAAGTCCGCGCTCTGGACGATCACCAGCCCGTACCCCGTGGCAGCCCAGAGGACGGTTGGGTCGTCCAGGAGCGGCAGCGGCTCCGTCGTGCCGGTGGCGAGGTCCAAGGCCACCAGGAAGCGTTCCACGGAGACATAGAGCGTGGCGCCTGCACGCGCGCCGTCGCGGTCCCAATCCGCAGGGAGCACGTCGAGCTGCGGAGCGAGCTCGGTGTCCATCACGTGCCACAGGAGGTTCGCGCCGCTATCGTCGGGCAGGACCAGTATGGAGGGGTCGCCCCCACCAGGGAAGTTGACGAAGAACTCCTCCGAGGCACCCATCGGCGGGCCATCGTAGGGCTCGGCCCCCGGGAACAGCGGCGTCACGTGGGAGTGTCCTTCGGTGGTCCGCGCAATCACCACCGGGCCGGAGGGCGCCACGCTGTAGGCCCACAGGTCGAGGTACTCCACGTCGTAGACCTCCGGCGTACCGAAGACCAGCCCCAACGGGCTCGACGTCCCCTCGCTCGCGGCCCGAGGCGCATCCGACATAGGCGCCGTCGGGTCGTCCGAGCAGGCCGCGAGCAGCAGGCAACCGGCGAGGAGGCGCATCACGGCTCCCACGTCACCGGGATGACCACCGCCCGCCCCTCTTCCCACTGCACCGACACCAGGCTCGCGCCTCCCGTCGATGGGAACATCGCCATGTATCGGTCATTCATCCTCGGCCAGGGGAAGCGCACGCGCTCCGAGACGAAGCCACCGGGCTCCAGGTCCAGCAGCACGAGGTCTTCGGTCTCGACATCCCGGAGCAGCACCGTCCGCTCGTCGAGGGTCACCATCAGAACGCCCTTGACGGCATCCGTCACCCACCGTAGCGCGCCCTCGGTATCCAGCACCTGAAGGTAGTTGTCCGTCTGAACGAGGAGAAGGCCGTGCCCCGTGGACGCCCAGAGGACCCAACGCTCTTCCACGAGTGGCACAGGCCTCGTGCCTCCGGTCGGCAAGTCCACCGCTACGAGGTCGCCGCTCTCCACGACGAACAATGTGTCATCCGCTCGAGCCCCCTGGAGTTCCCACCGGTCAGGGAGCACGTTCTCCCTGGGCGCGACCGCATCGTCCGACAGCTCCCACATGAGGCTGTTCCCCTCGTCGACCCCGAGAGCGAGCAATGAGGGGTCCCCGCCTCCGAGGAAGCTCCGAAGGGAGTTGTCTTCACCTGGGCCCATCAGCGGTCCATCGTAGGGCTCGCCGTGGGGGTACAGAGGCGTCACCCGCGAGCGTCCGTCCTGGAACCGGGCAACCACCACGGGACCTGACGGCGCCACACTGGTGGTCCAGTTGTCGCGCAGCTCTACCTCGTAGACCTGCGGCGTACCGAAGACCAGCCCGCTCTCCTCACGCAGGTCGGGGATGGCGCCCGCCGGGGACGCCCCCTCGTCGGAACAACCCCACAGCACGACCAACAGAGGCAGGACCCGAATCATGACCCCATGGTACCCCACCGGGGTCAGAGAGGAAGGGGTAGCGCCTCAGCGGCAATACCCCCGCGCCCTCGAGCTCACCGCGCGCCCCTCCTCGCACCCGTCGCAGCGGTCCCCCGCATCCACGAGCAGGCAGGCCTGCACCCCGAGGACCTTCGGGTCCACGGGGCCGTCCCGGGTCATGCTCTCCAGGTCGAGCTGGCGCTCCAGCAGCCAGTCCGCCACCTCGTAGGCACCGTCCGTCCAGGCACGTCGTCGGTAGGTGGTGACCGCGTCCCGGAGGGCCATCAGGTCCTCGTAGGGCCAGGTCGCCCGCTCCTCGCGCATCGCCTCCCGGGCATCGGCCCACCCTATGGCGGCCTCCTGGCCCTCGGCGGCAGCGGCCTCCCTGGCAGCCTTCGTGGCGGCGTGGTGCCCGGGCGTGGCGTAGCGCCAGAAGCGCGCGTCGAGGCTTCCCCACGGCCTCCGAACCGCGTACGACGGCACGGGCTCCTCCACCGGCCGCGTCTGCCACAGCGGCGCCGGGTCCAGGGGCGCCGGCAGCGGGTCCACCAACACCACCGGCTTGGTGGCGACACGGGGCTCGTAGCCTGCGAAACGAATGCCTCGGTCCATGAGGACTCGGTAGTCCTCGCCCACAGCCAGCGTCGTCCGCGGTGCCGCCACCGTCACCGTGGAAGGACCGACCTCCTCTGCGGCCTCCCGGAGCTGGTCGAGAAAGGCATCGAAGCCCAGCCGATGGGTCTCCGGGCACGTGAAACCGTCATCCTCGACGTCCCACACGATGTGCGCCCAGCCCGTCGGGCCCAGGCACTGCAGGGGGAAGTAGACGTCCAGGTGCCCCAGCAGTTCCCCGTGCGTGCCCCGGGCGAACACCCCACCCCGCGTCAGAGGCTGCACGACGTCGTCGAGGGTGCGCCCCTCCGCGACGCCGAGCTCGCCGACCACCACGACGTCCTGGCCGTAGACCATCCCGGGCCACACCTCCACGACGTCCCCCTCCAGCCTCCCCCGCAGGACCTCGGTGACACGAACCTGCACCACGGTCGTGTGCCTTCGATTCGCGACGAACCCTTGCTCGTTCTGCGCCCCGACCACCTCCCCGACCAGCACGATGGGTGCCTCGGCCAAGGCCGCCACGGGCGTGCACGGCATCCCCTCACAGCCCCCCTCGGGCCAGCTCGCCAGCGCCAGCCCGATCCAGGCAATCACAGGTTGATCGCCGCCAGCGCCAGCAACATCACGATCAACATCCCCGTCCCCGACACCATCACACCGAGGCACCAGAACGTCGTCAGCGCGCCGCTGATCAACAGCCCCGACTTCTGCCCCTGGGTCAGGTTGGGCTCCCGCGACGCAGCCAGGATCGCCCGGATCCCCTGCACGATCCCGAACAGTCCGAGGAAGGGCGTCAGCGCCAGGAACAGCAGGCCCAGCATCGGGATCAAGCCCCCGATCAGCCCCGCCACCCCCGAGAAGGCGAGGACCGGTCCCGAGATGATCAGCGAGCGGATCTTGCCCGCGTGGGCCCGCTGGTCCTCCAGCTCGGACTCGCAGTCGACGCAGATCTGCCCCTCGTCGGTGTAGAGCAGGTTGCCCTCGGCGTACATCTCACCACAACGAGCACAGGCTTTCTTGGCCATCCGACCTCCGGCGAGGACGTAGCATCGTAGCGCAGGGAGGTCCCACGACGGGGCTCAGCCACCACAGTCCTGGCGCCGACCGCGCCAACAATGCCGCACCTGCTGCCAAGGACTGCGTGAACCAGCGGCTCAGCGGTCGGATCGCATCTTGCAAACTTGGTGAGAAGCCTGCTGACACCGACCGATGCCGTCAGGTAGGCTGCTCTCTTCTCAGGAGCCCGATGCTCGGCCCCCTCGCCACCTCAGCTCTCCTTCTCGCCTGCTCTGGCCAGGCCGAGGCGGAGCTCGTGGAGCCCGTGGTCGGCGACCCCAGCATCCGCATCGAGGAACCGGCCGCGGCGTCCTACGTCGCCGTCGGCAGCCACACCCTCACGGGCATCGGCGTCGACTTGGTCTCCGTCGAGGTCACCCCCTCCGGCGGTGTCGTGAGCCCCACCTCGGCCGAGCACGTCGCGGCCAGCTTCTCCGGCGGTCGCTTCGAGGCCGACGTCGAGGCCCTCTGGGGCATCAACACCTACGAGGCCCTCGGCACCGACGCCGGCGGCGACACCTGGCTGGCCCGCCGCTCCGTGCTCGCCGGCACCTTCTCCCCCGCCGAGGGGCTGGTGGAGCAGGCCGCCGCCTTCCGCATCGAGGCCGACGCCTTCGACACCCTCGCCGGCTTCATCGAGGGCGCCCTCGACCCCGTCCAGCTCTCCGCGGCCATGAAGGGAGGCCCCGCCGTGTTCGAGGAGAACTTCGGCATCCTGGGCCTCGACGCTGTCACCCTGAGCGCCAGCCTCGGCTCCATCGACTTCGACCGCCCTGACCTCGGCGTCGACCCGGCACCAGGCGCGCTGCAGATGCGCCTCGTGCTCCCCGCCGTCCAGATCGAGCTCCCGGTGGAGGGCACGGTCGTCGGCATCGGCTTCGACACCCACGCCACCGTCGGCTGTGACCAGGCCATCGTCGCAGCCGACGTCCGCTTCGGCACCGACGGCAGCGGCGGCCTCGACATCGAGGTCCTGGACCCCACCATCGAGCTGCTGGGCTTCTGGTACGACGTCTCTCTGCTCCCCGGCGACGCCGTCGAGGGCCTGTTCACCAGCAACCTCCAGGGAATCCTCGAGGACGAGCTCGTCGCCCAGGTCCAGGCGGGCCTCCCCACCCTCCTCGACACCGCCCTCGCCGGCCTGCAGCAGCCCACCGAGCTCGCCTTCCTCGACCTCACCGCCTCCCTCACCCCGTCCTTCCGGAGCGCCACCGTCGACAACGACGGCCTCGCCATCTCCATCGACCTCGACGTCCAGGTCCCCATCGCCGGCACCAAGTCCGCCCCCGGCTACCTCCGGGCCGATGCCGGGCTGCCCCCCCTCACCGGTGTCGACCTCGGCATGATCGCGTCCGACGACCTGGTGAACCGCATCCTCTTCGAGCTGTGGGCGGGCGGCGTCCTCGACCTCACCCTCGACGGCAGCGACGGCCTCCTCGACCCCGCGCTCTTCGAGGAGCTGGGGGGCCACAACGGCGGCTCCATCACCCTCGACGCGCGCCTCCCCCCCGTCCTCGTCCAGGAGAGCGGCCAGCCCCGCCTCCAGGTGGGCGAGTGGCTCGTCCGCATCGACACCCCCGACGGCGACAACGGCGAGTACCTCGAGCTCGCCTGCGCCCTCTCCGCCGGCATCGACATGGAGGTCGCCGGCGGCTCCCTCGTGGGCACCGTCACCGAGCCCCAGGTCAGCTACATCGTCCGCGACACCGACTGGACGGCGCGCCCCGAGACCATCACCCGGCTGGTGGAAGACCAGCTCCCCGTCGACGAGCTCCTCGACCTGCTCGGAACCATCGCGTTCCCGATCCCCGCCATCGGAGGCTTCACCCTCGAAGAGGCAGCCATCGACCGCGGGCAGGGCGGCGCGTCCACGACCATCTCCCTCGACCTCTGAACCGGAGACCGCATGTCCCTCCTCCTCCTGCTCCTCGCCTGTGGTGGCGGCTCCAAGGCCGAGCTCACGGAAGGTCCCGGCACCACCGACCCGTCGACCGGCCCGGTGTTCACCATCGAAGACGCCCTCCTCGAGGTCGACGGCGGCTCCTTCCTCGGCGTGGGGACCCAGCCCGTCCCCGGCGTGGCCCAGGCCATGGCCGAGGTCGAGCTCAACGGCTCCGTGGTCGACGTCACCAACGGCACCTTCGCCCACGAGACCGCCCTCGAGCTGGGCATCAACCCCATCGACGTCACCGGCACCGACATCGAAGGAGGCGCCCATCGGGACTTCGGCGCGGTCCTCTCCGGCGACTACGCCGTCTCGGATGGCCCCGTCTACGACGCCATCCAGGCCCACCTCTCTGAGGCTGCCCTCGCCGATCTGTCCGGCGTGGCCGGGGCCTTCATCGACCCCGACTTCCTCAACCCGCAGCTCCAGGCCCTCAACCCCCTGGTCGACAGCCCCGACGCGGTCGTCAACCTCGGCAACGTCCGCTTCGACGAGCCCACCATCTCGCTCGTCCCCGGCCCGAACGGCCTGCAGATGGAGCTCGTCCTCCCCAACTTCGTGCTCCCGGTCGACGCCACCATCCCCGACGCGCTCCCCTTCGGCATCGACCTCGACCTGTCCGCCGACGTCGAGGCCGACGCCATCGTCCTGTACGCCACCATCGACCTGTCCACCGACGGCAACGGCCACCTCGAGGTCGAGGTCAAGAACACCACCGCGGAGCTCCAGGGCTTCGATCTCGACACCGGCCTGCTGGAGATCGTCGACTGGCTGGTCATCGACGACGACGACATCGCCGACCTCCTCGAGGATCAGGTGGCCAACCTCGGCCCGTCCCTCGGCGACATGATCGGTGGCCTTCTCCGCGACCTCGATCTGAAGACCGAGCTCGACCTCCTGGGCACTCCGCTGGTCCTGTGGCCCGCCTTCGACGACGCCAGCGTCGACTCCGACGGCGTCTACCTCTCCCTGGCCGTCGCCATCGACGTCGAGGGAGCCCAGGCCGACGCTCCGGGGCACCTGTTCTTCCCGGCCCCGGCCTCCCGCGTGGGCAACAGCACCCTGGTGCAGATCAGCGACGGCCTGATGAACCGTGCCCTCTTCGAGGTGTGGGCGTCGGGCGCCTTGAACCTCGAGCTGCCCCTCGACACCCCCGAGACCGGCATCCTCCTCACCCTGTTCGGCGGCGGCGACGAGGGCGCCCTGAGCCTCGATATGGGGCTCCCCCCGGTCTGGCTCGAGAAGGGCGGCCAGAGCCGTCTGCAGCTGGGCGACACCATCCTCACCGTTCAGACCCCCGGAGGAGAGTACGGCGAGGAGGTGTCCTTCCAGATGTTCTTCGACGCCGCCGCCGCCATCGAGGTGACCGCCGACGGCGCCGGCATCACCCTGTCCGACCCCAACGTCATCCTCGTCCCCACCGGCGAGGGTGCCGACAGCGAGGAGATGCTGGAGCTGGCGGAGGCGCTGGAGGCCGGCTTCGGCCTCGCCCTCGGCATCCTCAACGGCATGCTGAGCTTCCCCCTCGACGGCCTGCTGGGCGAGGGCGTCTCCCTCCCCGAGCTCGCCGTGGAGCGCGACCCCAGCGGGACGGGCGTCGCGATGGACCTCGACCTCGCCCAGATCGACATCGCCGCCCTGCTCCTCGGGCCCCAGCCGCCTGAGAGCGTGATCGTGTCGCCGTCCGCCGTGGTCTACGACGACGACATGACGCTCACCGACGACAACGTCGAGGGCTGGCTCTGCGAGAACAACGACGTCGAGGCCACCGGCAACGACGGCGTCTGGTACGTGGAAGACGGCACCGAGCTCATCCTCACGGGCACCGGCCACGAGGTGTGGGTGATGGACGGCGCCCGCGTCGTCCTCGAGTCGGGGGGCAACGAAGTGTGGGCCCACACCGGTTCCAGCGTCGCCGACAACGACGGCAGCAACACCGTGACCTGGCTCGACCCCCTCACCCTCGACCTGTCCACGGCCCCCAAGCCCGGCTGCAACTAGCGCAGCGGCTCGGATGTGCCTCCACCGTTGCACGCGTGGCGCTGATGCCTGCTCGAGGGCTCCGGGCTCCAGCCGGGGCGCGGGAGGCGTGTCGCGCGGACATCCTCCCCGACGCTTCGGCCACAGTGCAACAATGCACCTCTAAGCACGACAATGCGCGACCGCATGCCGATACCCGAAGTCCGAAGCCCGAAGCCTCGCGCCACGGCTTGCGGACGCCTGGCGAGGAATGTCCGAACCGTCCCATGAGCAAGGGCGGTCTGGGGCCACAGAACCGGCAAGCGAGCCAGGCGGTGACGGGGTAGGCTGCCCGGCGACCCTGCCCCAGGAGGCCCCTTGCTTCTCGCCGCGCTCCTCACTCTCTCCGCCAACGCCGCCGGCCTCGACCTGCTGGAGGTGGGCGGGTCCTGGGGCACGCCGGGTGCCACCAACCCCACTGCCATCTGGTGGAACCCCGCCGGCCTCGCCGTGGGCGGCGGTACCCAGTTCGTGCTGGAGGGAGCACCGGTCCTGGCCAACGTCTACGTCGACCGAGCGAACCCGCCCTACGGCGACGTGAACTACAACCCGTACGACGACGAGGAAGACGACCCCGTCGGCAACAACTACCCGGAGACGTACGACTACTCGGGTCGAGGCGAGGTCTCCCTGCGCCAGGTCGTGCCGTTCGTCGGCGTCAGCTCCGACTTCACCGTCGAGGGCCTCGGCATCGGCATCGGCCTCGCGGTCCCCACCGCCACCGGGGGCGAGCTCGACGACCCGACGGGCCACAACGCCTACCACCTGCGCTCCGGCAACATCCAGGCCCCCCAGCTCATCCTCGCCGGGAGCTACCGCATCAAGGAGATCATCTCCCTCGGTGCCTCCTTCAACGTCATCGAGAGCGGCTGGGCCTCCGTGGTCGACACCAGCACCTACCCGGACCTCGCGTTCGCCGTGCAGGAGGAGCTCAACCTCGACCATCCGCCCAACTCCTTCCGCGATGGCTACAGCGAGCACCCCGGCTACGCCACCACCGCCGACTTCGACCTGAAGGACCGCGCGTACACCTTCGGAGCAGGCATCTACGTCACCCCGGTCGAGCAGCTCGCCGTGTCGGTGGCCTTCAACAAGGGCGTGAACCTCCAGCACGAGGGCCCGCTGTCCCTCGACTTCAACTGCCCCCCCGAGTACGACCTCCTCGCCCGGTTCGCCGCCGAGGACCGCGGCCTGTGCGACATCCGAATGAACGGCCAGGGCCGGGTCAGCTACTCCCTCCCCTCCCGTCTCAACTTCGGGGTCGTCTACTTCCCTTCCGAGAAGGTGCGCCTCGAGGCCATGGGCAGCTGGGTCGGCTGGAGCGCCTTCAGCGACTACGAGATCGAGACCATCATCGCCGACGACCAGCTCTCCGACGAGCTCACCGACCCCGAGGTCCGCCAGGAGACCCTCGACCTGGTCAACAAGCCCCGCGTCTGGGCCCGCGACCATCGCAACACCTTCTGGGCCGGCGTCGACGGCAAGGCGCAGGTCCACGAGAAGGTGATGGTGGGCGGCCGCCTGTTCTACGACCGCGCCAGCGTCCCCAACGAGTCGCTGCTCATCAACAACCTCTCCCTCGACACCATCGGCATCTCCGGGATGGCGATGTACAGCCCCGTCGACCAGCTCGGCATCGGGCTGTCCTACACCCGCAACCAGTTCATCAGCCAGACGGTCGACAACTCCGCCTTCGGCATCACCGTCGTCGAGGAGCAGCTGCGCGAGTTCCGCTACCAGTTCCCGTCCGGCAACGGCGACTACGGCGGCGCCATCAACCGGTTCGGCATCAGCCTCCGGGGCCAGTTCGGCCAGGAGGGGCCCAAGTGGTGAGCGGTCCCGTCGTCCTGTGCATCCTCGACGGCGTCGGCATCGGGCTCGGGGAGGAGGACGACGCCGTCGCCACGGCCCGTACCCCCACCCTCGACCGCCTGAAGGCCACTTGCCCCTGGGTGCCGCTGAAGGCCCACGGAACCGCGGTCGGGCTTCCGAGCGACGGCGACATGGGGAACTCCGAGGTCGGCCACAACGCCATGGGCGCCGGACGGGTCTTCGCCCAGGGGGCCGCCCTGGTCAACCAGGCCCTCGAGAGCGGCTCCCTGTGGGGCGACGTCTGGCACTGGCTCACCGAACAGGGCACCCTGCACCTCCTCGGGCTGGTCTCCGACGGCAACGTCCACAGCCACGTCGAGCACCTCCACCAGCTCATCGAGCGCGCTGCCCACGACGGCGTGGAGAGCCTGCGGGTCCACGTGCTCACCGACGGCCGCGACGTCGGCAAGCGCACCGCCCTCGACTTCGTGAAGCCCCTCGAGGCCATGCTCGCCGAGCACCGAGACGCCGGCCGCGACTACCGCATCGCCAGCGGCGGCGGCCGCATGGGCATCACCATGGACCGCTACGAGGCCGACTGGCCGATGGTGGAGCGGGGCTGGCGCTGCCACGTCCACGGTGAGGGCAAGTCCTTCTCCAGTGCCTCCGAGGCCATCCAGGCCTTGTACGACGCCGACCCCGACACCGACGACCAGTGGCTCCCTCCGTTCGCCGTGGTGGACGACGACGGCCACCCCGTCGGCCCCATTCGCGACGGCGACGCCGTGCTCTTCTTCAACTTCCGCGGCGATCGGGCCATCGAGATCAGCCGCGCCTTCGAGGAAGACGACTTCCCCTTCTTCGAGCGCCCCGACCGGCCCGACGTCCGCTACGCCGGGATGATGCAGTACGACGGCGACCTGATGGTGCCGAAGCGCTACCTGGTCGCGCCGCCGGCCATCGACCGGGTCATGGGCCAGTTCCTCGCGCAGGCAGGCAAGCGCACCTTCGCCTGCTCCGAGACCCAGAAGTTCGGCCACGTCACGTTCTTCTTCAACGGCAACCGCAGCGGCAAGCTCCACGCCACCCTGGAGACCTACCACGAGGTCCCCTCGGACACGCGCCCCTTCGACGAGCGGCCGTGGATGAAGGCGGCCGAGGTCACCGACGCCTGCATCGACGCCATCGAGAGTGGCGACTTCGACCACGTGCGGCTCAACCTCGCCAACGGCGACATGGTGGGCCACACCGGCGTGCTGGAGGCCACCCGCATCGCCTTGGAGGCCGTCGACCTGCAGGTGGCTCGGCTGGAGCGGGCGGTACGCAAGGCCGGTGGCGTCCTGCTGGTGACCGCCGACCACGGCAACGCCGACCAGATGTACATGCGCGACAAGAAGGGCAACGTCCGCTTCGAAGACGACGGCGACCCCATGCCCCGCACCAGCCACAGCCTGAACCTCGTGCCGTTCATCCTCGTCGACCCCCGTGGGGAACTCCAGCTCGTCGACGGCGAGCACGGCCTCGCCGCCATCGCCGCCACCGTGCTCCAGCTGTGCGGCGTCGACGTCCCCGAGGACTACGTCCCCAGCCTGATCGCCTGAGGGGTCAGAGCGGAAGGTGTAGCCTCTCGCACACCTTCCGCTCTGACCCCTACGGAGGCTCCGTGGACCTGTCCCTCGCCATCGACCTGCGCTCCGACACCGTCACCCACCCCACCCAGGGCATGCGGGAGGCGATGATGTCCGCCGAGCTCGGCGACGACGTCCTCGGCGACGACCCCACGGTGAAGGCCCTGGAGGCCCGCTGCGCCCACCTCACCGGCAAGGAGGCCGCGCTCTTCGTGCCGTCGGGCACCATGGCCAACCTGCTGGCCCTCCGGGTCAACACCCAGCCCGGCGACGAGGTCATCCTCCACGAGGACGCCCACCCCTGCCACTACGAGGCCGGCGGCGCCGCCCACGTGGCTGGCGTGATGCTCCGCACCCTGACCGGGGAGAAGGGCTTCCTCGACCCGAAGGCCATCGCCGGCGCCATCCGTCCCGACGTCGACTACGCCCAGCGCACGGGCTTGCTCTGGGTGGAGGACACCACCAACCGGGGCGGCGGGGCCGTGCACCCCGTCGACCAGCTCGACGAGCTCGCCCGCGTCGGCCAGGAGCACGGCCTGCGGCGCCACCTCGACGGGGCCCGTCAGTGGAACGCCTCGGTGGCCTCCAGCGTGCCCATCGCGCGCCGCGTCCAGGGCTACGACACCGTGTCCATGTGCTTCAGCAAGGGCCTGGGCTGCCCCGCCGGGTCCATCCTCTGCGGCGACCACGCCTCCATGCACCGGGCCCGTCGCTTCCGGAAGATGCTGGGCGGCGCCATGCGCCAGTCGGGCCTCCTCGCCGGCGCGGCCCTGTACGCCCTCGACCACCACCTCGACCGCCTCGCCGACGACCACCAGGTCACCCGGGAGCTGGCCATGGGCCTGATGATGGACGGCTGGTCCGTCGTCACCCCCGAGACCAACCTGCTCTATGTCGACGTGCCCGAGGCCGCTGCCTTCGTGGAGCGCCTGGGGCACCAGGGCGTGCGCTGCTACGCCACCGCCCCGGACCGACTGCGGATGGTCGTCCACATGGGGGTCACCGGGGCCCAGGTCGACCCCATCCTGAGGGCCTTCGCCGCCGCGAAGTAGCCGGCCGTCGCGGCCCCAAGGAGCGAAGACGCCCGCGGCGAGGGGCCGCGGGCGTCGTATGAAGCGCGGGGCCGGGGCCCCTCATGCCCTGTGCGTCAGTTGCACTCGGCCATGATGTTGTAGCTGATCTCGACGACGTCGTTCTCGCCGATGGGCGGGTCGTTGACCGTGACGCTCTGGGACTCCTCGATGTAGGAGTAGTCCGTGGTGGGCACGCCGTTGACCGTGACCTCGATGCTCGCGGCAGCCGCCGGATCCTCGAGGTTGTAGGTGTTGAGGCCCTCGAGGATGGCCGACGCGATGTCGGTGAACTGCGCACCCCAGTTGGAGTTGCAGATGTTCAGCGCGATGCCGCCGGTCTCGGTGATGGCCTGCTGGTAGCCCGAGGCGCCGGAGCCGTCGCCGCAGCTGGTGTTGATGTCGAGCACGCCCGAGATCTTCAGCAGGTTGGGGTCGGTGACGTAGTTGGACAGCTCGCTCACCCAGTAGCTACCGCTCTGGCCGGACTGCTCGCGCTCGTCGGACAGGGTGATGGCGTGGAGCAGGGCGCCAGGCCGCAGGAAGCCCTCGTTGCAGCCGCCGGGGCCCGTCTTGGAGAGGGCCTTCTCGGTCAGCTCGAGCAGGGACTCCGTGAGGCTGTAGTTGGGGTCGCCGATGCCGATGCCGGGGAACGCGTTGTTGACCAGCAGCGTGTCGGGGTTCGACGTGCTGCTGTCGATGATGCCGCCGGTACCACAGCCGTCGGTGTCGGTGACGAGCAGCAGCTGCCAGTCGGCCACGTTCTGCAGCTCGTTCACGAAGCCGGGGAAGCCGTTCTCGACGGGGGTGACGTTGTCGGTCTCCATCGAGCAGGACTGGTCGATGGTGATGATGATGTCGACCGGAGGCGTGCCCGGCGTGGTGAACTCCTCGGTGTTGCTCGCGAGGTAGGCACCCTCACCGTTCTGGTCGGCGGTCACGACGCCGCGGGGGTCGTTGCTCACGACCTCGAGCACGCCGGTGTCGGAGCCGGCCTCGGTGGGGCTGAAGGCCACCCAGAGGGTGGTGTACTCGCCGGGGGCGAGGGTCAAGGGCAGCTGGCTGGCAAGGGAGCCCGGATCGACGACGTCGAGGAGGCCGCCGGAGACGTAGTCGAAGCTCTCGATGACCAGGTCGATGTCCCCCACGTTCTTCAGCTCGAGCTCGACCTCGCTGCCGCACGGCACGAAGGCGTCTTCGAAGTTGTAGGTCGGCGGGGTGATCTGCAGCTCGGGCACGAGGCCGAAGCCCAGCAGGTCCACCGCGGCCTCGGGGGTGTCGGGGTCGTTGGAGACGACGATGGCGGCACCGTAGTTCTCGTCGGCGCCCATGGGGCGGAACTCGACGTCGACATCCTGCTCCTCACCGGAGGCGAGGGTGAAGTCGAACTCCGGTCCGAGGATCTCGAAGGCGATGCCGCTTCCGATGAGGATGTCGCTCACCTCGAGGCCGGCCGCGCCGACGTTGGAGACCACGAAGGTCTGGACCTCGGTCTCACCGTCGGAGAGCTCCCCGAAGGTCAGGGCCGGGGGGTCGACCTGGATGTTCGGCTGCTCCTCGGGAGCAGGCTCTTCCTTGTCGGAGAGGCCTGTCTCGGAACAGGCAGCGAGTGCGACCATACCCATGATGGCAAAGGAAACGCGGCTCATGGAGACCTCCGTGGCTCGAAAGGACGGGGGCACGCATCCCCGCCTCTCTGATTTTATGGCACCGTGGTGCGACGACCCCCTTTAATCGCAAGATCCATGCCCGCCATGATCCAGGTTGCTTCGTCGGGGATCCGTGGATCGGGACATTTTGGCCGCGCTTCGTCGCCCACCTGGGATCCGCGTGTCCCACGGGGCATCGTCGAGCCGGGCTCCCGGCAGACGCTAGCACAGAGGCCCCCCGGGAACCCCGCCTCTGAGACGACGCGACCCCGTCGCTGCCTGGCTGAAACCAGGAGGCGCGGGGCCGGCAGGTCGACCGGGGCGGGCGCGGGGCGCCCGCCCTGGGGCTTCAGATCAGGTCAGCGACCGCGTCCTTCTCGCCGTTGAGGGCGTCGACGTTCACCTGGATCTGGGACTGCGTGTACGCGTCGAGCTCGAGATCCGCGACCACGTGGGCGCGACCCTCACCGTCGACGGTGCAGGGGAAGCTGAACACCAGCCCCTCGTCGACGCCGTACCAGCCCTTGCTGACGATGGCCATCGAGACGATGCGGCCATCGGTCCCCTGCCACCAGTCCCGCATGTGGTCGGTGGCAGCGGAGGCGGCCGACGCCGCGGAGGAGGCGCCACGGGCGTTGATGATGGCCTTGCCGCGGGTGGACACGACCTTCTTGAACTCCCCCTTGAGCCAGGAATCCTCGAAGAGCTCGCCGGCGGGGCGGGCATCCACCTTGGCCTCGGAGATGTCGGGGTACATCGTGTCGGCGTGGTTGCCCCAGATGAACACGTCGCGCACCTTCGCGACCGGCACCTCTGCCTTGAGGGCCAGCTGACCGGCGGCGCGGTTCTGATCGAGGCGGGTCATCGCGGAGAAGCAGCTGGCGTCGAGGTCGGGCGCGTTGCGCTGGGCGATGAGGCAGTTGGTGTTGCAGGGGTTGCCGACCGTCAGCACCTTCACGTTGCGGGAGGCGTTGTCGTTGATCGCCTTGCCCTGGCCCACGAAGATGGGGCCGTTGGCGGCGACGAGGTCGGCGCGGTCCATGCCGGCGGAGCGGGGCCGGGAGCCCACGAGGAAGATGGCGTCCGCGTCCTTGAAGGCCACGTTGGGGTCGTCGGTGGCGACGATGCCGTGGACCAGGTCGAAGGCGGAGTCGACGAGCTCCATGACGACGCCCTGGAGGCGGTCCATGCCAGGCGGGATCTCCAGGAGCTGCAGGATGATGGGCTGCTCCGGGCCGAAGCAGTCGCCGGAGGCGATGCGCCAGAGCAGGGCGTAGCCGATGTTGCCTGCAGCGCCGGTCACGGCGACGCGGATGGGGGCGTTCATGGGTGATTCCTCCTGGGGGCTCGTTCGAGCGTGTCGATGGCGCCGGAGGTAACCACCTGCCGTGGTCGCGGCAGCATCGACGCCGCGTCCTCCGCCCAGGAACCAGGGCTGCGGCGGGCATCGCACAGGGTGAGGCCCCACACGCCTACCGCGCCCGCCCTCCGGAGCCGATCCGCGCACTGGGCGAGGCTGCTCCCCGACGTGGTGACGTCGTCGACCAGCAGCACCCGAGCCTCCGGAAGCGGACGGCACCGCAGCCGGCGCTGCAGGTTGGTGAGTCGCTGCTCGGGGGCGAGGGCCGACTGCCGGCGTCCGGGAGCCACACGCAGCACCGACCAGAGCGGAAGGCGGGCGCAGCGAGCGACCTCCGCCGCCAGGACATGGCCCGGGGCGAAGCCACGACGCATGCGTCGGGTCCACGGGGAGGGGACCGGCACCACAGCGTGGAACCAGCTCCCGGCGACGAGGTCATGGGCGCGCCGGGCGAGCACCCGGCCGAGGGACCGCAGGGCCTCCCGGTCCCCTTCCCGCTTGGCGTGGGACACCCGGGCTCCAACAGGACCCGCATAGGGTGCGAGGGCCCAGCAGCCATCGAGGCCCTCGATGCGCTCGACCACGCACCTGAGACGCAGGAGGGACGCACAGGCGGGGCACGGCGAGCCCACCTCCTCGGCCCCGCAGGCGAGGCACGGGCGGGGGTAGAGCGAGTCCAAGACAGCGTCGACGGGCCACATGCCTCGTCATCACACGCCCCGGTCCGACGCGGACGACCGAGCGTCCTGGACGTCCGCGACCCAGACCGTAGCGGGGCCACCGCGACGGTTCGAGGGCAACCGTGACGCCTGAAGACACCCCGCGAGGCGATCCGTCCTTACGTCTGAGGGCAAAGGCGCTCCTGGCGGGACCAGAACCCTTCGCACCCTGGCATGTCGCGGCCCCGTCAGGGGCGCCTCTCTCCCCCCTCCCTCCCCATCGAATCCCCGACGATCCGTTGTGCCGATCGAATGCGACTTTTCGATCGCAGACGACCATGGCGTGTGTCCATTGCGCAACGATCGACGTTGCACCGCAAGGATCGTGGGGCTTACACTCTCGATCCCTCCTCTTGCCCCCGGGCTCCCCCATGGCCCTCCCCGTCTCACCGCCTCCCAAGAGTCGTGATGTCGCCGTCCTCGGATGGGCCGGCATCACGGTCCGTGTCGCGTGGACCCTGCTCCAGCTCGGCATCAAGGTGCGCGCCGACGTGCTGCGGGACGCCCGCACCCACGCCATCCTGAGCATCGAGCCCACCACGGCGCTGCCCCACGCCGAGGACCTGGCGGCCCAGGCGACCCGCCACTTCGTTGCCCGCGCCCGTGGTCAGCGCCCCGACGACGCCTGGCCTCTCGACGCTCGGATGCCCCTGTCGGGCCGCTGGATCCGTGCCCTGGACCGCAGCCTCGATGCCAACGCCAGGCTGTTGTTCCGGAAGCACTACGGCGACGCGCGGACCCTTCCCCACCTCGAGCAGACCCTCGGGGTCGAGCGGGTGCACCTCGAGGCGGTCATCGGTGGCCTGCGGGAGGCGATCCGCAAGATCGGCCTTCGGGACGGCCTGCCCCTGGAGGACTGGTCCGACGAGCGCCTCGATCAGCTGTTGGTCCGCCTCGCCGCCTACGCGCCCGGCCCCTGCCCACCGGTCATCGACGTCGTGGAGGGCGCTCACCGGGAACACGTGCGGGGCTGTGCGCGTTGCGATCGCATGCTGCGCCTCGTCCGCAACGGCATCCTGGCGGTCGACGACCTCCTGCCCCCGACCCTCGGCGCCCGGCCATCCGGTCGGGTCGAGGTGCTGGTGGTGCAGTTCCACCCCGACCGACGCACCACCCGCGCCCCCTTCGCCCGTGAGGTGGAGACCCGGTGCTATCCCCTCGGCGACGACCTGCTGCTGTTCGACGCCGCCGCACGCGGGCCGGTCGACGAGCTGCTCCGCATCGCCTGCGAGGTCGGCGAGCCAGCGGCCCAGGACCTGCGCGGCGTCGTGCTCGGGGGGGTGGGCGCCTGGTCCCCCCACGGCCTCCTCGGACCGCTCTGCGACCAGGTCGAGCGGGCTGTCCACGGCCAGGGGTGGGGCACCGTCGACGGCATCGAGGTGCTGCCGCAGGTGCTTCCACCGGCCCCCTCCTCCCGGTGGGCCTGGGCGGGCGTCGGTGTCCTGGCCGCTGCGAGCCTGATGCTGATGCGCATGGCCTGGGTCGCCCACATGGCGCCCACGGAGCTCTCCGAGCTCGCCGTGGTCGGCGCCGTGGGACACGACGGCACCTGGGTCACCTTCGACGCCCCGGACGAGGACCCCGTCGGCGTGGTGGTGGAGGACCTCACCGGCCTCACCGTGGTCGCCGCCGGGACCGCCGCAAGCGACAAGGCGCCCCTCGCCGTCGGCGACGGATCCTACCGGGTTCATGGGCAGCGGCGGGTGCTGGTCGTGCGCCACGACGAGCCCCTCGCCCTGGAGGCCCTCGTCGCCTCCACCGGATCCGCCGAGGACCCCCTGATGGCCTTGGCGTCCGCCCTCCAGCAGACCCACCCGACCGCCGACGTGGAGGTGTCGCCATGACCGCACATCCTCCAGGCTCCGCCGAGGCTCGGGTCATGCAGGCCCTTGTGGGTGGGGGCGACCAGACGCTACGATCGAGGGCCTCCCACGGAGGACCGATGTTCGCGAGCATGCGACCGTCGAGCACTCTCGACCTGCACATCCACACCTGTTTCTCGGACGGACGGTACACACCCTCGGAAGTCCTGCGCCGGTGTGCGGCTGCCAAGCTCGACGTCGTGGCCCTCACCGACCACGACCTCGCGTCCCCCGTGACGCCCGGTCCCCACCGCTTCGGCGACCACACCGTCCACGTGCTGGCGGGGGCGGAGATCAGCGGCACCCACGAGGGCCGCGAGTACCACTTGCTGGTCTACTTCCCCCAGGAGGCGCCGGAAGCCTTCAAGGCTTTCTGCCGGGCCCAGTGCCAGGCCCGCGCCCGCCGCTACGGGAGTGCCGTGCGCTCCCTCTCCCTCGACGGCGTCCACGAGCCAGCCGACGCCGCGGTCCACGGCGAGCGCTCCGTCACTCGCTTCCACCTCGCCCAGGCCCTGGTGAGCGCCGGTCACGCCCGCAGCACCGGCGAGGCCTTCAGCCGCTACCTGTCCGCCTGTCATGGCCATGTGCCCCCCCTCCAGCTCACCTTCGTCGACGCCATCCGGGTGGCTCGGGAGCACGGCGGCATCACCAGCTGGGCCCACCCGCCGCTGGATGCCCTCAAGGCCCATGTCGACACCTTCGCCAAGGCGGGACTGCAGGGGCTGGAGGCGCTGCGCCCCCTGGTCAACGGCAAGGCCCGCAAGGCCTACAAGAAGGCCGCCAAGCGCCACGGCCTGTTCCTCACGGGCGGCAGCGACTGGCATGGGTGGAAGAACGACGACCTGGGGCTGTTCCGGGTGCGGGCGGCCGAGGTGGAGCCGTTCTTGGAAGCGCTGGCGGCGGTACCAGCGTAGGCGCGTGAGATTTCGTGGGAACGGCGTCTGGTGGACCGGCCGAGGGGACTTCTCTGCGACGCCAGGAGTCATCGACCAAGGAACACGAAAGGCCGAGGCATCGCCCCGGCCTTCGCTCTCCTCGAGCTCGCCTCAGCTGAGGAGCTTCTGCAGGCTCATCGCCAGGCCGACGTTGCTCACCGCGAGCTTGCCGCTCATGAACAGCATCATCGCCTGGGCGGGGTTGTCGAGCATCGTCTCGAAGTCTTCCTGCTTGGCGGTCACGGTGCAGCCGGGATCGTCCACCGCGCCCTCGGAGATCGCGCCCTCGCCCGTCAGGTCGACGGTCCACTTGCCCGCACCGTCGATGTCGAACACGAAGACCGCGTCGATGTCGGAGACCAGATCCGGGTTCTCCTTGAGCTTGTTGGGCAGGTAGTTCGAGAAGAAATCGCTGGTGTCGGCCATTGGGGCAACCTCCGATGTGTGCCCGGTCGGGCAGAGAAAGTGTAGGGGTGCCGGAGGGGGCGGACCTTCCAGACCGGACCCCTCGTGGCTGGATTCGGCACAAGGTACCGACTCGTATGCGCCCCTGCAACGGAGGCCGTGCGACTACAACCTGCGGCGGCGCAGCCACGAGGCGATGGCGAGGAGCAATGCCCCTCCCGGCACGAGGAAGACGCTGACGATGCACAGCATCGCCTCCCCGAAGGACGTGATCTCCAGCGTGTCGCCCGCCTCTGTGCGCTCCCCGAGCTGGGACTCCTCTTCCGCCAGCCACGCCACCGTGTTCAGGAACAAGTCGCGGTTGTTGCCCAGCGCCACGAACACGTTGCTGGCGAAGTCGGTGTCGCCGATGACGACGAGACGTCCGCCGGGCGTCGGCGCGAGGTCGTAGGGAACGGCACGCCCCACGTCGCCCTGCAGGTCGATGGGCGCCGGCACGCGGTCGTCGACGCTGGGCTCCGCGGGTTCCTCGCCGAGGCTGTCGAGGTCGATGGGCTCCGGCTCCGGCTCGGGGACCGGTCCGTCCTGGGTGGACGCCGCCACCTCCAGCACCGCGGGGTCGGTGATCTCCACGACCACGGCCACGGGCACCTCTCCCTGGAGCTCGTGGGGGTCGGGCCCCACCTCGGCCCCCTCGGGATCGGTCTCCGCCCAGGCCGCCTCGGAGGTCTGCAGCAGGCCGCGGACCCGTACCCCTTCCCGCTCCCGGTTCGGCGCCACCGTGCGCGCCAGGGGGAAGACCAGCGCTGCGCCGATGCTGTCGGTGATGGGGTGGGAGAGCACGCCGGGGCCCGAGAGCACCACGAAGGCGGGGTCGTCCACCCCCATCATCTGGTTGGCGGGGTTGACGTCGATCACCAGGTCGTCGCCCACGAGGACGCCGTAGCGAGCGAGCTCGTCGGCGAAGTCCGGCGTGAGACCGGGCTCCAGCATGACCACGACGCCGCCCCCCTCCGCCAGGTAGGCCGCCAGCGCCTCCCGCTCGTAGGGAAGCCACTCCTCCTTGGGTCGGGCGATGACCAGGACCTCGCAGTCCCGGTCGATGCCGGCCATGGGCACCTGCTGCCGAACCACCTGGTAGTTGAGGGCGTCGAGCTCGGCGACGACGGCCCCCATGCCCCGCTCGGTGTAGCTGTCGTCGGGGTCGGGCTCGCCGTGGCCCATGGCCCAGCACACCTTGTGGGTCACCTTCGACGACACCGTCACCAGGGCCTCGACGAAGCGCTCCTCGGTGAAGGGCCACTCCAGGCGCCGCTCCACGTCGCCGAGCTTGAGCAGGACCGTGCCGTGGTCGCCGCTGATCTCGTGGTTCGACGCCAGCCTGGGCTGCCGCAGCGGGTCGATGTGCTGCACGCTGAGCTGGTCGGTGTGCTCCTGCAGGAGGTCGGCGATGCGGCGGAACTCGCGCCCGCCCGGGTTGGTGGCGACGAAGAAGGCGAGCACCTCGACGGGCTCCTCCAGGCCCCCGACCACGGCGATGGACTGGTCGGCCAGCGTGTGCTGGGCGTCGGACGTGAGGTCCCAGGTGCTGTCGTGGCGCTCGGAGAGCACGAACAGCCCGGCCGCCACTGCCCCGAACAGGCCCACCAGCAGCGTGGCCCCCGACCCGAGCTGCACCGTGCGGGACGACGCCGCCTCCGCAAAGGTGTCGCGGTCGAGGGCCGGGTAGAGCAGCATCAGCACCCCGCCGGCCACCGCCAGCCACGTGGGCGCGCCGTCCATGCGACCGGCCGCGTAATAGCCGATGGCCGCCCCGATGAGGAGGACGGAGCCGGCCAGGGCCAGCGTCCAGGCGTAGCGTCGCATCAGCTCCACCGGAAGCTCTCCAGGCGCTGTTGGGTGGCGAAGAGACAGGTGGCCGAGCCCAGCAGGAAGTAGGCGACGTCGGACAGCTTGACGGCCCCGGAGAACAGGTCGCCGAGGTGGGAGGACAGCGCCAGGCGCGCGTTCCAGGCATCCGGCGAGGCGGCCCCCCAGTCCAGCACCATCAACACCAGGCACGCCGCGAAGGTGAGCACCAGGGCCACCAGCTGACTGGACGTGAAGCTGCTGATGAGGAGCCCCAGGGAGAGCACCAGGGAGGAGAGCAGCACCATGCCCAGGTAGCTGCCCAAGAGCACGCCGACCTCGGGCTCGCCCCACTGGAGCAGGGAGATCGGCTGGTAGAGCGACACGGCGAGCATGACCGACACGAAGCCCATGGCCCCCAGGAACTTCCCGGCGACGATCTCGTAGGTGGAGACCGGCGACGTGGCGAGGAGCTCCATCGTCCGCTGCCGGAACTCCTCGCTGAAGCTCCGCATCGACACGGCGGGCAGCACGAAGATGAGCACCGTGGCGCAGTTCCCGTAGAACGGGGCCAGCAGGTAGTCCGACAGGTTCAGCATGCTGGCGGCCGCTGGGTTGTAGACGAGGTCCTGGCTCTGGAGGACGTAGCTCTCGACCATGTACGTCCAGAACACGCCGGTCAGAAACAGGTAGCCCGCCAGCACCAGCCAGCCGGTGGGGGTCGCGAAGAAGGAGCCGAACTCGCGCAGGGCGATGTGGAAGACCTTCACGTCTCGCCCCCGGTCAGCTGCAGGTAGACCTCCTCGAGGCCTTGCTGCCCGGACAGCTCCAGCAGGCCGAAGGGAACGGCGGCGGCGGCCACCTGCTCACGGACGTCGGCCGAGGCCCGGACCCGGTAGCGGCCCTCGGCCTCCCGAGAGACCTCGTCGACGTGCTCGACGGCCCTCAGTGCGGGAAGCAGCGTGTCGTCGGGGCGGGCGACCGTCAGGCGGATGGCCGTGGCGTCGCTCCCAAGGCTGGCGAGCTGGTCGCTGGCCACGATGCGCCCGTCGCGGATGATGATCACGCGGTCGCAGATGGCCTCCACCTCGGGGAGGACGTGGGTGGAGAGCACGACGGTGGTGTCGCCGTCGGCCAGCTCCCGCACGAGGTCGCGGATCTCCTTGCGCTGGGCGGGGTCCAGGCCCGACGCAGGCTCGTCGAGGATGAGGACCTTGGGCTCGTGGACGAGGGCCTGGGCGATGCCCACCCGCTGCCGGTAGCCCTTGGACAGGTGCTCGATCAGCCGGTGGGCCACACTGGAGAGGCCCACCCGCTCGATGACCTGCTCCACGGCCACCTTCGGCTCCCGAGCGCCCTTGAGTCGCGCGCAGAAGCGGAGGTAGCTGCGCACGGTCATGTCGACGTACAGCGGCGGCGCCTCGGGGAGGTAGCCCACGAGCTGCTTCACCTCGCGGGGCCGCTCGTACACGTCGACCCCGCCGATGAGGGCCCGCCCGGACGTAGCCCCCAGCGCCCCCGTGAGGATGCGCATCGTGGTGGACTTGCCCGCGCCGTTGGGGCCGAGGAAGCCCACCACCTCCCCGCGCTGCACCTCGAAGTTCAGCGCGTCGATGGCCAGGGTGGCGCCGTAGCGCTTGGTGAGTTTCTCGACCTGGATCACGGTCGGGGCCTCCGCGTCGGCTTGTCTATGCGCAGCTCTGGCGGTGTCAACCGATGCCGATGCGGCGGACGTGGGTGTCGCAGTAGGTGCAGGCCACATCGTCGGCGTCGGCGGGGATCTCGATGGTCGCGCCGCAGCCGAGGCACGGGAGCATCCCGCCGGTGACGCTGACGCCGTGTCCGCAGGAGATGCACACCACGCGCTTCGCGTTGGCAGGAACCTCCAGCGGCGCGGAGCACGACGGGCACGCCCCCGAGGTCAGGTCCACCTTGGGGGGCTGGATGTACTCGCCGGACAGCCCCGTGCGCTCCAGCAGCGGGTCGTGCTGGGCGGGCGGCAGGAACGGGAGCCAGCCCTGCACGAAGGCGGCGGTGCCGATGCGGCGGAACACGTCGCCGTCGGGGCGGTCCGGGTGGCTCGACAGCAGGTCTTCGCGCTCGAGGGTGTCGACCACCTGCTTCTGGTGGGCGAGGACGGCCTCCAGCAGCGCGTCGAAGCTCTTGGGCTCGGCCTTGGGCTGGAAGGGGTTCGACCGGTCCCACTGGAGGGCCCCCGTGGCCTTCTGCTGCGCCGCGAAGGTGGACGCGCAGCCGTCGTCGAGGTCCTGGAGCGTCTGGGACTTCGCCGTCCAGGCCACCCACTTCGCCCGGTAGACGTCGTCGCCGACCCGTGGGGGGCAGGCCGCCGGACAGGCGCGGGCGTACTCCGTCCACAGCTCCCGCTGGATCTCCTCGTAGCGGTCCCGGTCGCCGGCATCCTTGGCTGCCGTGAGCCCCTTGGTGGCCCGGGCGAGGAGTGCCTCGTAGGCGGGCCCCGGTGCCTTGGAGCGCCTGTCGGCCATCGCCGCCTTGAAGTCCCAGTCCGTGAGCTGCCCACACTGGTCACAGTGGACGTAGGCCGACTGGGAGGGCGTGGAGCGGGGGGCGCCACAGGAGGAGCAGGTCGAGACCTTCACGAGGTCGAGCTTGGGGAGGGCCGCGGCGCCGGAGGACACCGCGAGGGCGTCGACGAGGGGTCCGGAGACCACCACGGCCCGCTTGCCGTTCAGCACCTGCCACAGGACGAACGCCGTGATCACCATCGGGATCAACGTCGCGACCAGCGTGATGACGATCGTGATGATGGTGACGATGGCGCTGATGGCCAGGGAGACCAGCACAATGGCGGCTTCGAGCATGGGCGGAGTGTACCTCCGGCGAGGATGTAGCTACGACCCGCGGATCACCGACACGTCGACGGCCGCGAAGCGCACCTCCCGGCTCTCCCCGTCCTTGTAGACGACGTAGCAGCGCTCCTCGCCGACCGGCCCCACCATCCGCTCGGCGAGCACCGTCGGGTCCACGTGCTCCAGGGAGACCCCGTCGACCTCCAGCACCACGTCGCCCTCGTGCAGCAACCCGGCTGCCGGCGAGTTCGGGTGCACCTCGCGGATCCACGCCCCCAGCCCGATGGCCTCGAAGCGGACGCCGAGGGCCGCCTTCCGGGCGGGTGCTGGCGCCGCGACCCCGACGGGCACGGTCTGGGACCCCGCTCCCAGCGCGACGATCTGCGGTCCCTTCATGCCCCGCTGCTTCTGGGGCTCGGGACGAAAGCGGAGCGCGGCGGCGTGGAGCGGTCCGAGCACGTCGGCGACCTGCCGACTCCACCGCAGGTAGCCCCCCGCCCACAGGGCGACCGCGCGGCCGGTGTCGCCGTCTTCCCAGAACACCACCCCCGCCTGCAGCCACACGACCGCGTCGAAGAGAGGAGCGCTGATCCGAGCCGTCCCCTCGTCGAAGCGACCGAGCCCCGGCCAGGTGGCGCTGTAGGGGGGCGCCGGCGGCGGGTCCAGGGCTGGGATGGACGGCAGGTCGGCCCCGAGGACGTGGATGCGGGCCAGCAGCGCGGCCAGCTCCTTCACGCGGGTCTCGAGGTCGAGGCTGTCGCCCTGCTGGAGGACCGCGCACAGGCGGGCACAGAGCTCGGCGAAGGGTGCGTAGCGGTCCATCGCCGAAGCCTACACCGGCTGGGGGCGCGTGGGGTCGTCAGCTTCCGGAGAGCGCCAGCTGCAGCCCGGAGGGGTCCTCGATCTGGAAGACACCGTCCTTCACGACCACGGTGACGACCTGGCCCTCGTGCACGACCTCGACCCGCATGCCCTCGGTGGCCTGCACGGTCAGCGTGCGACCGGCAGCCGCCGGGCGGGGGAGCGCGACGGCCTCCTCCATCTCCTCCTCGACCGGCACCGCGAGCGGTAGCTCGGCCTCGGCGACCTCCTCGACCTCCTCCTCTTCGGCCGGCTCCTCGACGGGCTCCTCCTCGGGAGCCTCGGCGACGAGCTCCTCGTCTTCCTCCTCGTCCTCGGCCTCCGCCAGCCAGTCGGTGGAGAGGATCGCCAGCTCCCGACCCGACCACTCGGCCTGGGTGATGGTGCCGTCGGGCAGGGAGACGTCGGCCTCGTAGAGCGTCTTGCCGAACACGCCGGTGACCTTGATCTCGTGGTCGCCGGGCTCGAGGCCCTCGACCTTCTGCTTGAGCTTGTTGGTGAGCTGGGCCTGCTGGCCGTCGACGTAGATGAGGACCGGGCCGTTCGTCTTGAACTCGATGTCGGACGAGGCCTCGGCGGGGGCGACGAGCGCCAGGAGCATCGGGATGAGCATGATGGGTTCCTCCATCGCCTTGGACACCGCAGCTCGGCCCAGGCGTTACCGGCACCGACGCGATCCGATCCCCCGCTATTCGACGGCACTCAGCACGAAGGGCCCGAGCGCGTGCTCGGACCCCCCTTCCGCTCTGACCCCAGCTGAGGCGCTGCCGACCGTGGTCGCCAGCTACCCCTTCCGCTCTGACCCCTACTGGGGGCGGGTCACGGTGAGGGTGTAGTCGCCGGTGCCGCTGTAGGACACGACGGCCACGCCGAAGGTGCCGGCGACGGGCACGTCCATCGAGAGGGACTCCTCGGAGGACGCGCTCGTGGAGGACATCCGCACCCGCCAGGTGCCGTTGGGGCGCTGGGTGGCGAAGTACAGGTCGAAGTCGGCGGTGGCCGGACCCGACAGCTCCACGTCGTGGATGCCCGCGGTGAGCGTGGTGTACGTCACCAGGTTCATGTCCCCAGCGTTGACGATGGTGTCGGTGATGACGTCCGTGACGCCCGTGGTGCCACCCGTGGAGCCCAGATCCTCGACCAGCTCACCGGTGTTGGACTCGATGAAGGACTCGAAGGCATCGACCTTGGTGGACACGCCGAAGTCCGAGCAGTTGGCGTCGCCGTAGGAGGTGACCCCCGCCACGTAGATGTTGCCGTCGCGGTTGAAGAAGGCCGGGCCGCCGGAGTCACCGCTGCAGGCGCCCCCCGAGCCGGTGCCGAAGCCACTGCCCTGGTCGTACTCGACCTCCTTGTTCCGGACGTCGTCGATCTCGATCTCGATGTGCATCAGGTCGTAGAGCGCGCCGTTCTCCTGGACCCCGAAGCCCGCCAGGTCGACGATGTCGCCCTCATCGGCGCTGGTGAGGCCGATGGACGCCGGCAGCGGCATGACCGGGTCGGCCCAGGTGGGGGCGTCGAACAGCTCGAGGAGCGCGATGTCGTTGGCGACGGTGAACGGGTTGTAGCTGGGGTGGACGATGACGTCGGTGACCAGGTGGATGTCGCCGGCGCCCAGGCCGTCCTCCCCGAACTTGATGACCAGATCGCCTCCGGAGAAGCCGTCGACACAGTGGCCGGCCGTCAGGATCCACCGATCGAAGATGAGCGTGCCGGTGCAGAACGGAGCGCCCGCGTAGTAGCCGTACAGAGGGTGGAGCGAGACCGTGGCGTCGTGGTGCGGCTGGTCGATGGTGTCCCCGTGGAAGATCATCTTCTGCTCGATCTCGGCGTCGGTGAGCTTGGCCCCTTCGGGAGCCTCCGCGCAGGCGACGACAGCAGCAAGGGGGAGCAGGGCGAGAAGGGAACGCATCGAAAACCTCCTGGGACGGCAACGGCGCCGTCTGGCACGCATCAGGTAGGACGGTTGGGACGAGGACGAGAGTGTCGGGCGGTATCAGGATGAAACAGAGTGCCTGGCGACACGCTCTCCATCGGGGCCGAGGCCATTCTCGGTCCCAGACCGCGCGGCTCGCTACCGGTTCACGAAGCCCTGACATGGGTTCACGGGTCTGTGACAGAGCTTGCCCGATCGGCCCACAGATGGCGGCGGGGTTACCTCCGCGCCATGCCCGTCGTGCCCGCCACCGAGCTCGCGCGTGCCGTGTCCGCCCTCCGCGCCGGACAGCTCGTCGGCCTGCCCACCGAGACCGTCTACGGGCTCGCCGCCGACGCGCGGAACCCGGCGGCCATCGCCCGGGTCTTCGAGGCCAAGGGCCGCCCCCTGTACGACCCGCTGATCGTGCACGTGGCCCCGGGAGCCCCATCGGAGGCGCTGGCGGGCTGGGCTCGGGCCGACGTCATCGACACCCTGGCCCCCCTGGCCCCTTTCTGGCCCGGCCCCCTGACCCTGGTCGTCCCCCGCGATCCCTCGGTCCACGACCTCGTCACCGCCGGGCTCGACACCGTGGCGATCCGCATGCCCGCCCATCCGGTGGCCCAGGCCCTCCTCGCGGACCACGGCCCCGTCGTCGCCCCGTCCGCCAACCGCTTCGGCCGCATCAGTCCCACCACGCCCGAAGCCGTCCTCTGCGAGCTCGGCGACGAGCTGCTGGTCCTCGACGGCGGTCCCTGCGAGGTAGGCGTCGAGTCCAGCATCGTGCGCCTCCCCCACGACGGCCATCCCGCGGCCCTCCTCCGGCCCGGAGGCACCGCACCCGAAGCCTTGGAGGCGGTCCTCGGGCCCCTGGCCCGCCCCGTGCCTACCGATCGCCCCGAGTCTCCCGGGCAGCTCGCCAGCCACTACGCCCCCCGGACCCCCGTCGAGGTCGTGTCGGACTGGGGGCCCCCTCCCGCGGGCACCGTCGCCGTCCTCGATCACCCTCGGCACCCGTGCCCCTGGTCCGTCCGCCACCGGATCACCCTCGGACCGGGGGCCTCCGCGATGGCGCAGCAGCTGTACCGAGCGCTCAGGGACCTCGACGCCGTCGGTGCCGACCGCATCGTGGCCCTGCTCCCCCCCGACGAGATCGGCCTGCACGCCGCCGTCGCCGATCGACTCCGCCGAGCCGCAGCACCACGGCCCCCCGCGGTCGGATAGCATCCCTCTCCGGAGGCCCCCATGAGCGTCGACGACGCCGTCCGCGATGTGATCGAAGCCCAGTGCATGGCCTGGAACGACGCCGACATCCCCGGCTTCGTCTCGTACGTCCACCCCGACGTGGTCTACGTCACCCCCAACGGCCTGGTGCAGGGGCGGGAGCAGCTCCTGGAGGCCTACCGCGGGGACTGGCGCGGCAAGGGAGGCACCCTCACGGTCTCCGTCGAGCAGGTGATGGACCACGGCAACTCCGCCACCGCCATCGTTCGCTACTGGCTCTCGGGCTCGGCCGACGACCGCTCGGGCTGGTCGCTCCTGTCCTTCGTGAACAGCGATGCCGGCTGGAAGATCATCGCCGACGCCACCCACCGGAGCCCCTGAGGTCCCCATGATGACGCGCCTCGCCGTGCTCACCAGCGGCGGCGACGCCCCCGGCATGAACCCGGTGCTGCGCGGCATCGTGCGCAGGGCCCTCGACCGGGGTGCCGAGGTCTTTGCCGTCCGCGAAGGCTACGACGGCCTCGTCAACGGCTGGATCGAGCCCGCCGACTGGGGGCTCGTCTCCGGCATCCAGCAGCTCGGCGGCACCATCGTCGGCTCCAGCCGCTCGGCCGCCTTCCGCACCGCCGAGGGGCGCGCCCAGGCCGCACGACACCTCCTCGACCGCGGCGTGAACGGCCTGGCGGTGATCGGAGGCGACGGCTCCCTCACCGGCGCGATGACACTGGCCCGGGAGTGGCCCGGCAACCGGCCCCTGCGCATCGTCGGGGTCACCGGCTCCATCGACAACGACCTGTGCGGCACCGACTCCACGGTCGGCGGCGACAGCGCCCTGCACCGCATCGTCGCGGCTGTCGACGCCCTGCGGGCCACGGCGGGCTCCCACCGGCGGGCCTTCGTGGTCGAGGTCATGGGTCGCCGCTGTGGCTACCTCGCCACCGCGGCGGCTGCCTGCACCGGCGCCGACATCGCCCTCGTGCCCGAGGATCCGCCGGTGGACTGGCGCAAGGCGGTCTGCGATGCCATCCGACGAGGACGCGACCACGGTCAGCGCCACGGCATCGTCCTCCTGGCCGAGGGAGCCACCGACGCCGAGGGGAACGACATCCCCGCCGCCGACGTGGTCCGCGCCATCGAGGAAGGCACCGGCATCGAGACACGCCCCACCGTGCTGGGCCACGTCCAGCGGGGCGGAACCCCGTCGGCCTTCGACCGCATCACCGCCACCGAGCTGGGCGTCGCCGCGGCAGACGTCCTGCTGGCCGACGCCCACCGGCCGCCCACCCTGGTGGGCACCGAGGGGCACCAAGTCGTCCTCACCGACCTCGCCCAGGCCATCGACGACACCCACGCCGTCCATGACCACCTCGACGCCCGGGACGACGAGGCCGCCCTCGCCCTGCGCAGCCCCGTCCAGCAGCGACTCCACCACCTGTGGAACCCCGTGGAGGCCGGCCCCATCCGTCGCCTCCTCGTCGCCCACGTGGGAGCGCCGGCCCCCGGCATGAACGCCGCGCTCCACGCCATCGCCCGGGCCGGGTCCGATGCAGGCATCGAGGTGCTCGGCGCCGTCGGTGGCCTCGGTCCCTTCGTCGAGACCCAGGAGCTGCGGCCCCTCGACCCCTACGACCTGCGGGCCGCCCTCGGCCTCGGATCGACCGTGCTGGGCACCGACCGCACGCTCCCCACCACCGAGGCCCTCACGGCCGTCCTCGACGCCCACCACATCGACGCGGTTGTGCTCGTCGGCGGCTTCGAGGCGCTCTCGGGGCTCCAGCGGGTCGACCGACCATGCGTCGCCCTGCCCGCCACCATCTCCGACAACGTCCCCGGCACCGACCGCTCCATCGGCCACGACACCGCCCTCGGCGCCATCCTCGACGGCCTCGACCGGCTCCGTCAGTCGGCCGTGGGCTCCGGCGACCGGGTCTTCGTCCTCGAGGTCATGGGTCGACGCTGCGGCCACCTGGCGCGCCGTGCCGCCGTCGGCTCGGGGGCCGAGCTCGTCTACACCCACGAAGACGCCCCCGACCTGCAGCGGCTCTCCCACGACGCCGAGCAGCTCGTCGCCAGCTTCGGCTCCGGACGCCATCTCGGCCTGGTCGTGGTGGCTGACGGCGTCCCCGCCCCCTTCGACGCCCCCACGCTGGCCCGCATCTTCGCCAGCGAGGGCGGGGGGGCCTTCGACACGCGGGTCTGTGTCCTCGGTCACCTCCAGCAGGGAGGCGCTCCCTCCCCCGGCGACCGCCTGCTCGCCGCGCAGCTGGGCGTTCACGCCGTGCGCCACCTCACCAGCGGCACCGAGGGTCGCTGGGTCGTCGGGCAGCGGGGGGCGGAGCTCTCCCTCACCACCCTCGGCGACGTGTGGATCCTCGCCGACCGCGCCAACCGCCGCCGCGCCGTCACGGCACCGGGGCTGAAGCCCGAGTCCTTCCGCGGTTAGCGGTCCACAGGCCGACGGCGAGCCCCACGAGGGCTCCGATCAGGTGGGCCATCGGCGCGTGCACGACCCCCTCGCTCCCCGCGAACAGCACGCCGTCCGCGGCGAGCTCCCAGCAGAGCTTGGCGGCCAGCGCGACGCCCATGAGGAGCCCCACCCTCCGATCGGCACCACCGTCCGCCACCAGCCGCCACGCCAGGGCGGCGAAGAGCGCGACGTCGAGGCCCGAGAGCCCGCCGAACACCCCCTCGTCCGGGAGCAGGATCCCCATCGCGACCCCGACCACGACCGCGCCCAGCCCCACGGCCCACGTGAAGGAGCGGACGCATCGCAGCTCCAGCGCCACCCCGAGCACCACGAATCCACCGAGGTCCCACAGCAGGTGGGTCGGGTCGTGGTGCACGAAGTGGCACGTCAGCACCCGCCACGGCTGGGCCCCCCACCCCTCGGTGGGAAGCCACAGCGCTGCGCGGACCGCCGGCCCCGTCGAGGCGACCACCGCAGCGGTCGCTAGCGCCAGGGTCTGCCAGGGCAGCCTCACGCCTGGGTGCTCCTGCGGCTCGTTCTCCACAGGGCCACCCCACCGAGGCCGGCAGCCAGGGTCACGGACACCGGGTCCAGCGCTCCTCCCCAGCTGGTCTGGGCGCCAGCAGCGAGGGCGGGGCTCGCCACCAATATCAGGGACATCGTCGTCATCCAGCGCATCGGTACCTCCAGGTCGAGATGCATCTTCCCCATCACGCCCCCAGGTCGTCCCCAGGTGAGCGCCAGATGGGCAGCAGGTGAATGCTCACCCACGTCGGTGTGGATGAATCTGTGGACAACCTCGACGGCTGTCGAGGGATCTGGTTGACGCGTCAACACACAGCCGTCGAGATCCAGCGTTGTCCCGACGCTCGAGGCCACTCGAAGGCTGACAGCGCCTCGAGCGCATCCTGGGGAAAACCCTCAGGCAGTGCAGAAGTGATCGATTTGACGCGTCAACACAACGTCTGTTCGGCAGGGCTCACCCGGATCCTCTCGGCCCGGCTCCCGCGCCGACGTTAGCCCCAGCCCATGCGCGTTCTCCTCATCGACTGCTACATCGACGACGTCGGCTCCGGCCCGTTCTTCGCCCCCCTCATCGACCGCGGGCTCGACATCGTGCGGGTCCCCTTCGAGCCCCTCCACGTGAAGCCCACCGACGTCGACGCCGTGGTCGTCTCCGGCTCTCGTGCGTCCGCCAACGACGACGAGCCCTGGGTGCACCGCAGCCGCGCCTTCCTCGCGGAGGCCGTCGAGCGCGACGTCCCCATCCTCGGCGTCTGCTTCGGGCATCAGCTGCTGGCCACCGCCGTCGGGGGCACCGTGCGCACCCGGGAGCACGCCGAGGTCGGCTTCCTCCCCGTCCAGCTCGACGACGACCCGCTGCTCGCCTCCCTGGGCTCCTCGCTGGTGCCCTTCGTCAGCCATGGCGACGAGGTCCTTCCCAGCCCCCACTACCAGGTGCTGGGCCGCTCGGAGGCCTGCGAGGTCCAGGCCTTCCGGGTGCCCGGACGCAGGGCCTGGGGGGTCCAGTTCCACCTCGAGTACACCCGGGAGGAGCAGGAGCGCATCCTCCTCTACCGAGCCGAGACCCACCCCGAGCTGGGCCTCGACCCCCACGGGATGATGGCGTCGGGCCGCGACACCACGGGCGATGGGCGTCGCCTGTTCGACCGCTTCCTCGACCTCGTGGGGCCCTGACGCGATAGAGCCGGGGCTCTCCCCGAGGCCGTCGTGACCCTGCTCCTGCTGCTCGCCTGCACAAAGACCCCGCCCGTCGCTGCGGTGTCGGCCGACCCGCCCTCCGCGACCGCCCCCACCTCCGAGAGTCCCCTGGCCGGCGAGGTGATCGCCGGGGTGTCCGATCCCGCTCTCCAGCAGCTGCTCCTCGACGACTGGGAGGCCATGGCACGCCAGGCTCCTGGCTGGGCCACCGAGCTGGGCGACGACCGCTACGCCGATCAGATCGCCGACCCCAGCCTCGAGGCCCGCGACACCGCGCTCGCCGGCGTCCAGGAGCGGGTCGACCGGGCCCGGGCCCTCGAGGGGCTGAGCGAGGCCGACGCCGTCACCCGCGACCTGTACCTCACCGAGCGCCAGGCCGACCTCGACGGGGCCGTCTGCCGCGACGAGGAGTGGGTCCTCTCCCCCCGCTGGAACGTGCTCACCGCCATCGACAACCTCGGGCTCGATGCCAAGGTCGATCACGCCGGAGAGGCCGACGCACTGCTCGCCCGCTTCGAAGCCTACGCCGACAGCGTGCGGGTCCAGGGGGAGAACCTCCGCGCCGGGTCCCGTGACGGGCTCGTCGCCAACCGCACCACCATCGACAAGGTCGTCGAGCAACTCGACAAGGGCCTGGCGGTCCCGACCGACGAGCACCCCGTGGTCACCGTCGTCCTCCCCGACGACGTCGACGCACCGGCGTGGCGCACCCGGGCCCGTCAGATCCTCGACGAGCGGGTCCGGCCCGCCCTCGTCGCCTACCGCGACATCATCGCCAACGAGATCCGTCCCAACGGACGCACCGGCGAGGAGGGCCTCACCGGGCTCCCCATCGGCGAGGCCTGCTACGCCGCTCGCATCCGCACCCACACCAGCACCGAACGTCCCCCCGAGTCCTTCCACCAGACGGGTCTCGACGAGCTGGAGCGCATCCACGCCGAGTTCGCCGAGCTGGGTGAGAAGGTCCTCGGCACTCGGGACCTCGACGCCATCTTCGAGCGGCTCCGCACCGACCCCGAGCTCCGCTTCGAGACCGCCGAGGAGGTCGAAGACACGGCCCGAGAGGCCCTGGCCCGCGCCGAGGAGGCCGTTCCCGCCGTCTTCGGTCGACTACCCGAGACCCCCTGCGAGGTGGAGCGGGTGCCCGACGTGCAAGCGCCGTACACCACCATCGCCTACTACCGAGGGCCGGCCCCCGGCGACGGTCGACCCGGCCGCTACTACGTCAACACCTACGCCCCCGAGACCCGCCCCCGCTTCGAGGCCGAGGTGCTCGCCTTCCACGAGTCCGTGCCCGGTCACCACCTACAGATCGCCCTGAACAGCGAGCTCGAGGAGCTGCCCCTGTTCCGCAAGCACGCCCGGGTCACCGTGTTCGTGGAGGGCTGGGGCCTGTACAGCGAGCGGCTCTCCGACGAGCTCGACCTGTACTCTGGCGACGTCGATCGCCTGGGGATGCTCTCCTTCGACAGCTGGCGGGCCTCTCGCCTCGTCGTCGACACCGGCATCCACCACCTGGGCTGGACCCGGGAGCAGGCCGAGCAGTTCATGCTGGAGAACACCCCGCTGGCGGCCAACAACATCGCCAACGAGGTGGACCGCTACATCACCACCCCAGGGCAGGCCCTCGCCTACAAGACGGGCCAGCTGGAGATCCTGCGGATGCGGCGGGAGGCGGAGGAAGCCCTCGGCGAGGCCTTCGATCTCTCCGCCTTCCATGATGCCGTGCTCGGCGGCGGCGCCCTGCCGATGCCCATGCTCGAGGCTCGCATCGACGCGTGGGTCGCCGCCCAGCAGGGCTAGGCGGGTTCTAGATGCGGCCCTGGGCGGCCTGGGCCCGCTCGATGGACTCGAACAGTGCCCGGAAGTTGCCGGCGCCGAAGCCGTTGTCGCCCTTCCGCTGGATGATCTCGATGAAGAAGGGTCCGGCCTTGGGGTCGCCGAAGAGGCCCGCCTGCTCCTTGAGGAAGATCTGCAGCAGGTACTTGTGGTGGTCGTCGCCGTCGACGAGGATCTCCAGGTTCCGCAGGACCTCGATGTCCTCGTCGATCTCGTCGACGCCGAGGGCCACGAGGCGGTCCGGGAGTGCGTCGTAGTAGGTGCCGGGGGTGGGCATGAAGGCCACGCCGTCCTGGCGGAGCTCCTTCACGGTCCCGACGATGTCCTGGACCGTGATGGCCACGTGCTGCACACCGTCGCCCCGGTGGTCCTCGCCGAAGAGGTTGATCTGGGACTTCTTGAAGAACGGGCGCTTGGGCTCGTTGTTGGCGAACTTCACGCCGCTTCCGGCATCCCAGACGACGACGGACTTCAGGCCGCTACCGCTCGTCGCGTTCTCGGCGACGTCGACCGTGTGGAACTCGACGTCCCAGTAGACCTCGAAGCCCATCACCTGCTCCATCCACAGCAGCATCGGCCGCATCGTCTGGAAGTTGCTGGTGACGTGGTCGATGCGGTCGAACCCATGGCGGTTCGAGCCGCCCTTCGGGGTCTCGTACTGGTCGTAGCCGGGGAAGACGGCGTTGGTCCCATGGCGCTCCATGAAGCGGAACGTCGTGTCGCCGAAGGGCGTGGTGATGTTGAAGGTCTTCAGGGTGCCGCCGTCGGCCATCTCGAAGGTCTCGACACCGGTGATGAAGGTGCCGCCGCGCTGGTCGAGGAGGTCGTAGGCCTTCTGTGCATCCTTCACGGTGAACACGATCGTGCCGACACCCTCGGGGTGCCGACGGAGCCAGCGGTCCGCGCGGACGCCCTCCCGGAGGGGCTGGCTGACCACCAGGCGGATGTCGCCGGCCTGGAAGACCAACGAGCGCTGGCCGCCTCGCGCTTCCATCTCGTCGGAGCTCTTGCCGGTCTCGGCGAAGTCGAGCTGCTCGGTGAGGAAGGTACGCATCCGGTCGAGGTCGTGGGCGTAGTAGTGAAGCGACTCGATCCCGGTGATGCCCAGGGGCTCGACGCGGGGGGACTCGGTGGACATGTCGACCTCTCGTGGATGGTTGGGGTTCATGCGACGGCGTCGGGCTGGACGCTCGGGTGGGCCTTCTGGAAGGCGGGGAGCTCGGCGCAGCGCGCGTCGATGTCGACGAGGGGCTGCATCTCCGACAGGTCGAGCTGGAAGCGGCGCGCGTTGTACAGCTGGGGAACCAGGCAGACGTCGGCCAGGGTGACCTCGTCGCCGAACAGGAAGCGGCCCTGGTGGGGAGCCGAGAGCGCCTGCAGGGCGCGGAGACCGTCGCCGATGACGTCCTGGCCCCAGGCGAGGCGGTCGGCACCGAGGGCCTCGACCTTCTTCAGCACGCTCATGTTCTGCAGGGGCTGTGTGCCGCTGTTGATCACCTCGGCCATCGCCCAGACGCGGGCGGCGGCCAGCGGGTCCTCGGGGATCAGCCGGGGCGTGGGGGCCACGGCGTCGAGGTACTGGCAGATGGCGAGGCTCTGGGTGAGGCAGGTGCCGTCGTCGAGCTCCAGGACGGGGATCTGCCCCAGGGGCGAGCGGGCCAGGTGGGCCGCGGTGCGGTGCTCGGCCTTCAGCAGGTTCACCGACGCGACGCGGTGCTCCACGCCCTTGAGCTGCAGGGCGATGCGGACCCTCCAGGCCGAGGAGCTGCGCCAGTACGCATACAGCGTCACTTGGCGACCACCTTCTGCTCGATGGTCCCGAAGAGCGAGGCGCCATCGGGGCCGAACATCTCGATGCGCACGACGTCGCCCGGCTCCATGAAGCGGGTGGAGGGCTCGCCGTCGTTGATGATCTCGATCATCCGGGCCTCGGCCAGGCAGCTGATGCCGTGGGCCTGGTCCTCGTTGGAGACCGTGCCGGAGCCGAGGATGGTGCCGGCGGTCAGCGCGCGGGTGCGGGTGACGTGCTCGATGAGCTCCGCGAAGCCGAAGTGCATCTCCGGGCCGCTGTCGCACCAGCCGACCTTCTCGCCGTTGAGGTGCACGGTCATCGGCAGGTGGATGCGGCCACCGCTCCAGGCGTCGCCGAGCTCGTCGGGCGTGAGCGCGATGGGGGCGAAGGCGGAGCTGGGCTTGCCCTGGAAGAAGCCGAAGCCCTTCTTGAGCTCGTTGGGGATGAGGCCCCGCATGGAGACGTCGTTCACGATCATCACCAGGCGGACGTACCGAAGCGCGTCGGCGGCCTTGGTGCCCTGCGGCGTGTCGTCGAGGACGACGCAGACCTCCGCCTCGAAGTCCAGGCCGTAGGAGGGGTCGAGGAAGGGGATGTCCTCGGTGGGGGCGAGGAAGGTGCCGGACCCTCCCTGGTACACCAGCGGATCGGTCTCGAGGGTGGGAGGCGGCTCGGCGTTTCGGGCCTTGCGGACGAGGCGTACGTGGTTGAGGTACGCGCTGCCGTCGATCCACTCGTAGGCGCGGGGAAGCGGCGAGTGGAGCTCGCTCGGGTCGACGGCCTTCCCGTCCACGTTGCCCGCATCGAGATCCGCCTGGAGAGCGTGGAGCCGGGGGGCGACCCGCGTCCAGTCGTCGAGGGCGTCCTGGAGGTTCGCAGCGATGCCCGAGGCATCGACCCAGGCCGCGCGGTCCTTTCGGACGACGATCAGCTGACCGTCACGGGTTCCGTTCTTCCGAGTGGCGAGCAACAAGGGCGACCTCCATGCAGGAGGCCGCCCGTAACGTCTTCAGAGGGGTCGCGCGTGGCGATCGATCGTCAGTAGATGGTGTACCAGTCGAAGTCCGTGGCATCGAGCTGCGGCTGGTCGAAGTACTCGGTCAGCGGACCGATCCAGTGCACGCAGTCGCCGACGGCCGCACCCGACGGGATGCGGAGCGTCAGCTCACCGTCGCCGTAGGAGAAGGTCCAGCACTCGTTGCCACAAGCATCCGGGCCGCCGGTGATCTCGCCCCAGAGCTCGATGTTGGTCAGGCCGTCGTCGTCGAAGGTCAGCTCGCCGATGCCCATGGAGCTGATGACGCGGACCGGGCCGTTGCCGGTGATGCTGATGCCGGAGACGTCGGTGAACTCGGGCGTTCCGTAGTAGTCCACGGCGTTGCCGGCCGTGAACGACACGATGGCGCCGGGGACGAGGTCGGCGGCGGTGATGCCGGTCACGTCGGCGTCGTAGATGTACATCGGGCCGGACGCGTCCTCGATGGCGAAGTCCATGCCGTCCTTCGGGTTCGAGTCGAAGGGGACCCAGATGACCGTGGCGTCGGTGACGGTCCACGGACCGGCGACCGGCTGGGTCGTGTCGGGGTCGCCGTCGCTGTCGGTGTCGACGGGGGGCAGGAGGACGGCCTTGGCCGC